>Ga0265297_10000933_pt1 | contig 76290 bp, 65 predicted proteins | sample Munlanlwell13791_FD_192502 | JGI IMG/M metagenome (GOLD analysis project Ga0265297, IMG submission 192502) | Leachate microbial communities from a municipal landfill in Southern Ontario, Canada - Leachate well 137-91 | ecosystem: Engineered > Solid waste > Landfill > Unclassified | place...
CCGCCAGATTACCAAGTTTGAACCGAAGTAAAATAAGGGGTTTTGACGATTGAAAAGCCGGCGTCCGAACAAGATGCTGGTTTTTTTAAAATTCTTATCAATACTAGAAAAAAATGATATAATAAAGTCATATGGATAGAAACCAAAAGCATCTAAATTATACAGAAACTGTTAATCTCGGCTCTTACTATACGCCTGAGATTATTGTTGATTTGGCCTATTCTATTTTACATAAAAATATTAATGACATTAAAGAATTTACAATTTTTGATTCTTCTTGCGGCTATGGATCATTTTTAGCAAAAAATAATATTGCAAAAAGATTGGTTGGGGCTGATATTGATCAAAAAGCTATTTTTGAGGCAAAAAAAATAATTAATGGCGTAGATTTTATTTGTCAGAACTCTCTTCTAAATGTTTGTCGTAAAAATTTAGCTATCAAAAATGAAGAAAAACTTATAGCTATAGGCAACCCACCGTACAATGATACTACATCAATAATTCGTAACTCCATAAAGGATGCTTCTGTTCAAGATAAAATTGATTTTGATATAAAAACCAGAGATTTAGGAATGTCTTTTTTGCTTTCTTACGACAAACTCCAAGCAGATTATATTTGTGTTTTACATCCCCTGTCTTATTTGATTAAAAAAGCCAATTTTTCTTTGTTATCAAAGTTTTCCAAAAATTATAAATTAATTGATGGAATAATTATAAGTAGCCACGAATTTTCTGACACTTCTCGTGGAATGGCCTTTCCTATTTTAATCGCCCTATATAAAAGAGACACGGCCGGAATGGATTATAATTATATTCAAGATTATCAGTTTAACGTAAAAGATGATGGTTTTTTCCGTTTAAACGATTTTGACACTATAGTTAATTATGTTCAAAAATATCCAAATAAAAAATTCTTAAATAAAAATGATAAACCAGTAGCTAAATTTTGGACGCTAAGAGATATAAACGCACTTAAACGAAATCGCACCTTTATCAATTCGGATACTTATAATACCGTTTATATATTAATGGAGAAGCTCCCATATTATTGTTATATCGATGTTTTCAAACAATATGCAGATAGGATGCCATACTTTATTGGAAATTGTGATGTAATAATTGATAATAAAAAGTTTAATGAGATCAGGGAATGCTTTATTGATCAGAGCGTTCACACAAATCCAATTTTAAAAGACAAATTTAAATTTAGAAAAATTCCTGATACTAAAATAAAAATAGAAAATTATTTTAGAGAATTATTAGGAAGTAAATTAGGTGAAAAATATGCCAAAAATTTTAATTAAAGAACAAGAACATAAGATTGAGGTACCTATATTATTAACTGCTGTTAGCGGAAAAATTCGTGTTAAAAATCGCTCGATTGTGAATGAATATGGTACTCCAGTTGCAGTTAAACGAGATGGGTTTTCTTTGAGTAATTATATTGAATGGCAAATCGGTTACGATGTTGTTAAAAAGGAAACGGAAAAGCTCGCGGAATCATCACTACCAGAGACTGAGTTTATTGGTGCAAATGGAAAAACTAAGGCACTTTACGAATTGTCAGAATATATTTGGCATTTTTATAAATGGAATGTTATCACCAGAGAAGAATTAGAGGGTGTCATTACTTATCTTAATTCAATACAAAGCAATAATTTAATTGATGATAATTCTGAATTACAAATTGATCGTAGCCACCCAATAGCAAAAAATATAAACGGATTTGATTTCGAATATACTCAAGTTAAATATCCGCTTTTAATTCATAAATTTAATGGATATGAAATAGTTACTGAAATAAAAATTACCGAAAAACAATACGCAGTTGGAACTCAGCCGATGCTATATTTATGTTTTCCGATTACAGAACTAAAAGCGAATCCTAATTTAATTGGGCGAACTGCCGAGACGAAAGAAATCGCTTATTTCGAAATTACAGAGAATAATATTAGTGTATTTTTAGAAATGCTGAAAATGTTTGGTATTTTGTCCGACAATCATAAACACGACATTTTGCAAATTATAAATACAATCTTGCTATAATTGAAATTTTTGTTTTTGGGTTGGAATTTGAAACCGAGTAAATAAAAACTCCCTGAAAAGCTGACGGGAAAAGCTCAATCAACTAATTTGTGGAGTCCACAATATCAGCCGAGTAAGCAATTTGTTTTACGCGATGAGCAGAGTTAATAGCGGTTTGCTTTGAGGTGTAACCCTCGCTAGCAGCGACCTTCTCGCCGTTTAAGGCTTGAAGGTACCACCGATAATAACCGGCACGATCTTTGTAAATCACAAATCTTGGTTTAACCATAGATTTACTCCATTACTTTTGATTAATTAATAGAGAGTCGACCTTTACGCTTACTCCCCACCCTAAAAACTAAAAGTTCCTAGGGAGGAGAGGTAAAGGCGACTTAACCTAATAATCACAAAAAGGTCCCGGAGGTATCCCGCCAGCTTTTCAAGGAGCTAATGATTATAATTTACGCCATTTAAATTATCGAGTCAAGATTAAAAAATCGAATAATCCACCTCATTTTTACCTCTATTGGACTCTGGATGAGGTGTCTCAAACCATTCCGGATGAACCTTGTACATTGCCCGTAATTCCTTTATACTTTTATCAATAACCGCGAAACTTAGCCGTGTTCTCGGTTCAAAGTTCCGGACATCGCCACCGCATTTCGCAATAAAGTGAGTTTAGCCGCTCTCTTTTTGTTTTTATTTAAGCGCAACTTTTTCGGTTTTAATATAAAATTCATTCATTTGACCGTTGAAATTAAAAAGTTTATAATTGAAACGAACAAAATCAAAATTCAAGTGTTAGAATAATAAAATGCAAACTCCAATTCAAATCTTGAAAACAAAATTCGGTTATGAATCGTTTCGGTTTAATCAAGAAGAAATTATTAAAACCGTTTTGCAAAAACGCGACGCGTTTGTTTTAATGCCAACCGGCGGCGGCAAATCGCTTTGTTATCAAATTCCAGCTTTGTTGTTTGACGGTGTGACAGTGGTAATTTCGCCTCTAATCGCTTTGATGAAAGACCAGGTTGACGCGCTCCGTTTAAACGGCATCGCCGCGGCTTATTTGAATTCTTCATTGGACAGCGAAGAAATTTGTGATATTTATAAACAACTGAATAAAAACGAAATCAAATTGCTTTATATTTCACCGGAACGATTATTGAATAATAATCAGCAGTTTATGGTTTTTTTGAGAGATTTGAAAATTTCACTGTTTGCCATTGACGAGGCGCATTGCATTTCTCATTGGGGTCATGATTTTCGGCCGGAATATCGCATGCTCTCTTCAATTAAAAAAGAATTTCCAGAAGTGCCGGCAATCGCTTTGACAGCCACGGCCGACAAGTTGACCAGCGATGATATTTTGAAAAAATTGCAATTGAAAAATCCGAGTATTTTTGTTTCCAGTTTTAATCGCCCCAACATTCATTATTCGGTTGAACCAAAACGAAAGATGTATGAGCAAATAATTTCCTATTTGAATAAACATCGAAATGACTCCGGAATTATTTATGTCTTATCGCGAAATTCAGCTGAAAAGTTGGCTGAAAAATTGAAGTCCGACGGTTTTTCCGCCAAGCCATACCACGCAGGATTAAATAATGAAAAAAGAAAAAAACATCAAGAGCTGTTCGTAAAAGACCAAATTAAAATAATGGTCGCCACCATCGCTTTTGGAATGGGGATAAACAAATCAAACGTGCGTTTTGTCATTCACGCTGATTTGCCTAAAAATATTGAAAGCTATTATCAAGAAACCGGCAGAGCTGGTCGAGATGGCTTAAAAAGCGATGCTATTTTGTATTACAGCGGAGGCGATGTGGTTAAATTAAAAAAATTCGCGATTGTGGAAGATAATCCCGAGCAAACGCGCGTGATGTTGCGCAAACTTTCTCAGATGGCTTCTTTGTGCGAAACCAACGTTTGCCGGCGCGGGGCCATTTTGAATTATTTTGGCGAAGATGCGCCGGAACAATGCGGCAACTGCGATGTTTGTTTAACGAGCCGGGAAAAATTTGACGGCACAGTTATCGCTCAAAAAGCGTTATCGGCGGTGGCGCGTTTGGAAAACAGATATGGACTTACTTATGTGGTTGATTTTTTGCGCGGTTCAAAATCCGAACGAATTTGCGAAAATCATAAAACATTAAAAACCTACGGTATAGGCAAAGATATTCCCAAAGAGGAATGGTTTCGTTATTTGAAGGATTTGATTTCTTTTAATTACCTAAAACAAATTGGCAGCGAATATCCTATCTTGACGCTTACGGAAAAAAGCAGGGACGTGCTTTTGGGAAAAGAAAAAGTTTTTTTAGTTAAAATCGCCGCCAAAATAGAAACGGCTTTGTCGGAAAAAGCATACGAGCATGAATTGTTTGATAAGCTGAAAATTACCCGTATTGATTTGGCGCAAAAAGAAAATGTGCCGGCCTATCTTATTTTTTCCGACGCCACCTTATTGGAAATGGCGACATTTTTACCACAAACCATGGAGGAAATAAGAAAAATTTCTGGATTTGGAGATATCAAATTAGCAAGATACGGAAAAATTTTTCTTAAAGACATTGTTAATTATTGCGCCAAGCGCAAGCTCGCTTCAAAAATTATAGAAAAAATTCCAAAACGCGAACACAAACAAAAGCTATGAACAGCATAATTGAAGTAAAAAATCTTACAAAAAAATTTGATGATGTTACGGCGGTTGATGATGTGTCATTTTCGGTTAACGAGGGCGAAATTTTCGCTTTTCTCGGTCCGAACGGCGCAGGTAAATCAACTACAATTAAAATTTTGACCACGTTGCTTAATCCAACCGGCGGAAGTGTTTTGATAGACGGTCATAATCCGGTTCAAAATCCGGATATCGTTCGCAGAGCGTTCGGTATTGTTTTTCAGGATCCGAGTTTGGACGATGAACTTACAGCGTGGGAAAATATGGAATTTCACGGCGTGCTTTATGATGTTCCGAATAAATTACGCAGGGAGCGAACCGCGCAGTTGTTAAAATTTGTTGACATTTTTGAACGAAAGGACGATTTGGTTAAAGAATTTTCCGGCGGCATGAAACGGCGGTTGGAAATCGCGCGCGGTCTTCTTCATCATCCAAAAATTATTTTTTTAGACGAGCCGACGCTCGGACTTGACCCGCAGACGCGCAACCACATGTGGACATATTTGAAAGAATTGAATAAAAATGAAGGCACGACAATATTTTTTACCACGCATTATATGGAAGAAGCGGAACAAATAGCGCAAAGAATCGCGATTATTGACAATGGAAAAATTATCGCTTCGGGAACGCCACAAGAATTAAAACAGCAAGAATCGGTCAGCACGCTTGAAGAAGCTTTTCTATCGCTTACCGGAAAAACAATCAGGGATGAATCGGCTAACTCAAAAGATCGCATGCGCGCGATGCATCGCTTGCACAGTAAAAGATAAACGCGTTATTATGAAAAAAATATATATTCTTTGGCTTAGGCAAATTAAAAGATATTCGCGTTCAAAATCGCGTATTTTAGGGTCGCTCGCTCAACCGCTTCTTTTTTTGCTGGCGTTGGGTTATGGCTTCGGTTCTGTATATCAGCAAGCCGGGCAAGGAAATTATATAAATTTTTTAGCGCCGGGAGTTATCGGCATGAGTATCATTTTTACCGCTGTTTTTTCAGGTATAGAAATTATTTGGGACAGGCAATTCGGATTTCTCAAAGAAACTTTGGTCGCGCCGATATCGCGTTTGGACATCATGATTGGCAGAACGCTTGGCGGTGCGACAGTTGCCACAATACAGGGAATTATAGTTCTGTCCCTATCTCTTCTTTTTGGATTTCATCCATACAGCTGGCTTGGAATTTTTCCGGCGATAGTCATTATGTTTTTAATAGCGTTGCTTTTTACTTCGCTTGGAACAATGATAGCGTCGCTTCTTGAAGACATGCAGGGATTTCAATTGATAATGAATTTTCTTATTATGCCGTTGTTTTTTTTGTCAGGCGCCCTGTTTCCGCTTGATGGTTTGCCAAAGACGCTATCAATAGTTATTCGTCTTGACCCGCTTTCGTATGGAATTGACGCTTTGCGAATACTGCTTATCAATGCCGGTCATTACAGTTTAAGAATGGATATTATCGTGCTCGGCGCGATCACCGCTGTATTTTTGTGGCTCGGAAGTTATTTTTTTAAAAGAATTCAAATTTAATAATTTTAATTTTTTTTGTTTGTTGCAGTAAAAAATGGCTTAACAAAGCCATTTTTTTTAATTAAAATAAATTAAACTTTTTTGTATGTTTTTTGCGTTTTTTCCTTTGACTTTTTCTTTTATTTTAGCTATAATTTGTATAAATGTTTATAAATATTTTTTATGAAAAAAATCGTTGAAGGAACGATTAAAGTTTTGATTTACCTTACTTTTTTCGCGCCTTTGGTAGTATTGCCGTCTTCTTATATCTTTCCTTTTATTGTTCCGAAAATATTGCTTTTCAGGTCATTATTGGAACTGATGGCAGGAGGATATGTGTTGCTTTTAATCGTAAATTGGCGTGAATACAAGCCGAAATTCACTGTTTTGAATTTTGTTATGGCGGCTTTTTTGTTTAGTTTCGCCATATCCACATTTGCCGGAGCGGACGCTTATCACAGTTTTTGGGATAATCACGAGCGCATGCTCGGACTTTTTACGATTATTCATTACATAATTTATTACTTTATTTGTTCCGCGGTGTTGAAAAATTGGAAAGATTGGAACCTGGCGTTGAAAATTTTTTTGGTTGCCGGTTCTTTGGTGATGATTTTGGGTTTGGTCCAAATCAAAGACCCATATTTTTTGTTAAACCAGGGAAGCCCAAGAATATCAAGCACATTGGGCAATCCTATTTATGTCGGCGGTTACGGGCTGTTTTTAATTTTTGTTTCTTTTCTTCTTTTTATAAAAGAAAAATCAAAAGTTTGGCGAGCGGTTGAAGCGGCGATGTGCGTGTTGGCGTTTTTCGGAATGCTTTATAGCGGGACAAGGGGTTCTTTGCTGGGATTTTTTGCCGGAATAGGATTTTTAACATTCGGATACGCTTTGATTTTAAAAAATTATCCAAAAATCAGAAAAATTTTATGGGTGATAATAGCGGCGGTTTTATTATCGCTTGGAACTTTTTATTTTTATCGCCAAACGAATTTTGTGCGCGACATACCGACATTGGGACCTCTTTTAAACACTTCAATCGGAGGAACGGTCACTACTCGTTTTATTGCATGGAACATAGCCATGGAAAGTTGGAAAGAGCGGCCGATTTTTGGCTGGGGGCCGAATAATTTTTTTTACGCTTTCAATAAATATTACAATCCGAAATCATTGGAATTCGGTTACGGAGAAACATGGTTTGACAACGCTCATAATATTATTCTAAACACCTTAGCTGTTCAGGGCGTTTTCGGTGTGGTGGTCTATTTGTTTATTTTTATCGCCGCTATAACAGTGTTGTGGCAGAATAAAGAATTAAAACAAAAAAATATTCATATCGTTGTCGCGGGGTCGGCGTTTTTAGTCGCTCATTTGATACAAAATATAACAGTTTTTGAAAATCCGACGTCGTATCTTTATTTTATGTTTTGGCTGGCGATGATAAATCGTTTTTCTTTTTTTGAATTAAAGCCGTCCGAAGAAACAGAAGCGAATAAAAATAAATTACAGAAAGAAGAATCAATAAATAGCGATAAAAATATCGGAGTCGGAGTTTTGTTGTTCGTTTGCGTAGCAGCAGTCTTTTTTATTTTTATTTTTAATATCCAACCCGCGCGGGCGAATCAAAAGACATTTCAAACGTTAAATTTATTAGGCACGAATTTAAATATGGGTTTGACCGCCGCAAACGACGTTTTGGCTTTCAGCTCGCCTCATATTGATGACATAAGAATTGACATAGCTAGGTCGGCTTTGCAAATTCTTAACGCTTATCAAAATCAAATTAGCCGCGCGCAAGCTGGAGAAATTTTTAAAATCGTGTATTATCCGATGAAAGAAAATATCACCCTGCACCCGTTGGATATCAGAAACAATCTTGTTTTGGCGCAATTATTGCAAATAGAAGCGATGGTTAAGAATGATGCAAAACTTATGGTGGAAGCGCGAGACCTTTTGATGGAAGCATTGCGTTTTTCTCCGAAACGGCAACAGCTTTTATACACAATTTCATCCATTGAATACCAATTGGGGCGATGGGAAGAGTCGGCGGCTTATTTGGAAAGCGCTATCAATGATAATCCAAATATAAGCGAGAGTTATTGGCGTTTGGCTTACGCGTATCAATTGATGGATAAAATGGATAAGGCGATGGAGGTTGTGAATTTAGCGAAAGAAAGGAATGTTATTTTTGAAGAAAAAGGTCAGGCGATAATTGATGATATCGTTGCCAAATCGCAAAAAATGAAAAAATAGCGAGATAAAAATTTTATGGCGGAAGGAAATAAAAATTTAATAATAATCACGCGCGGCAACATCGGAGGAGCCCAGAAGTCGGTGTTTTATTTGGCAAAAAAATTAAAGCTGGAAAACAGTGAAGTCACGGTCGGATTCGGAGGAGGAGAGTGGCTGCGAAATAAATTGGAAGAAAGCAAGATTTCTTTTCATCTTTTTGCTCGGCTCGCGCGCGGCGCGAATCCATTTAAAAACTTTTTTTTTATCTTTGAAATAAAAAAGTTTTTGGATGATAATTTTTTCAGCAATGTCTATATTAACAGCAGTAACGCTTTGGCCGGCGCTTTAGGCGCGAAGCTATCAGAGTCCAAACCGCGCGTAGCGTTCATTTTTCACGGGCTTTCAGTTATAGACCCGAATTACAAAGCGAATTTAATAATAAAAATTATTTATTGGTTTTATTTTAAGTTTTTTTTATTATTTGTTGATGAGCCGATTTTTGTGTGCCAAAGCAATTTGGAAATCGCGCGTAAATTATTTTTGGTGAAAAAAGCCGTTGTTTTACGCAACGAAATATCGCCCGAAGATATTCGATTTTTTACAAAAGAAGACTCTAAAAAAATTATCTGCGATAAAATTCACGAAAATTTGGAAAATAAATTTTTAATCGGGTCAATCGGCAGATTGGACTACGCCAAGAATTACGAATTTTTGATAAATATTTTTCCTGAAATTTTAAAATTTAAAAATAACGCGGTCGGTTTGATAATCGGAGAGGGGAAAGAAAGAAAAAAATACGAAGAATTGATAGTGAAAAACGGATTGAAAGAAAAATTTTTTTTAGTTGGTGAAATTAAAGACGCGGAAAATTTATTAAAAGCGTTTGATATTTTTGTATTGCCTTCCAGATATGAAGGATTGTCATTCACTTTGCTTGAAGCCAAAGCCGCGGGAATTCCGATTATAGCGAGCGATGTCGGAGGCAATAAAGAAGCGATTGGCGAAGCGGGGATTGTTTATCGTTTTGACGATAAAGATGAATTTTTAAACGCAATAAAAAAATTGTTCCATAATTAATTTCGTCAAAATATATAAAAATATTTTACAACACCAACCAAATAAATAATTTTTATGAATGATAAAAAACAAAAAACTATTTTAGTAACAGGGGGGGCGGGGTTTATCGGCTCGCATCTTTGCGACCGCCTTATCGGAATGGGGGATAAAGTTATTTGTGTTGACAGTTTTTTTAGCGGCAGAAAAGAGAATATTAAACATCTTTTGGATAATAAAAATTTTACTTTTATAAAACACGATATCCGCCGACCTTTGCGTTTAAACGGAGAAAAAATAGAAAGAATTTACAATTTGGCGTGTCCTGCGTCTCCGGTACAATATCAGTTTGACCCGATGTTGACTTTGGAAACAAATATTTTGGGTGTAGGCAATATGCTTCAATTGGCTCGCCGTCTTGGATCCAGGTTTTTGCAAACATCCACGTCAGAAGTTTACGGTGATCCGCTGGAACATCCGCAAAAAGAAATTTATTACGGCAATGTTAATACTCTTGGAGAAAGAGCGTGCTATGATGAAGGAAAAAGAGCGGCCGAAACTCTCTGTAAAGATTATTATATTGAGCATGGCGTGAACGCGAGAATAGTCCGTATTTTTAATACTTACGGTCCGCGCATGATGTTTAACGACGGGCGCGTTTTGTCAAATTTTATTTTGCAAGCTTTATTGAATGAAGATATAACTGTTCATGGAGACGGAGAGCAAACGAGAAGTTTTATGTATGTTGACGACTTAACTAGAGCGCTTGTGTCAGTGATGGAAAAAGACGGATTGGATTATAATCCGATAAATCTCGGTAATCCTGATGAAAGGACAATAAAAAATATGGCCGAGTTGGTAAAAACAAAAACAAATTCTCAAAGCAGGTTGATTTATTTGCCTTTTGAGAGTTTACACGGTAGAATTGGCGACCCGCAGCGCAGGTGTCCGGATATTACTCGAGCTAAAGTGCTTTTAGAATGGGATCCGGCTGTAAATTTGGAAGACGGACTTAAAAAAACGATTGAAGATTTTAGAAATCGTTTGAAAAATTTACCGCGTGTTTTGGTTTTCAGCACGTCGTATTTGCCGATATGCGGTCCGGCGGAAGAAGCGGTAAAAAATATTATTGATAGGGCGCAAGGTTGGGAATTTGATATTATTACCGCTAAATTTGATTCCAAACTCGCTTCAAAAAGTCATAATGGAAGAGAACACATATATCGTCTCGGATTTGGCAATAGATGGGATAAGTTTCTTTTGCCGGTCAGAGCGGCTTTTTTTGCCAGAAAACTGAGTAAAAAATATGATTACCAGTCGGCTTGGGCGATAATGGCGAGCTATGGCGCGTTCGCGGCCGTAATATTTTCTTGGCTCACAAGGAGCAGAACGCCGTTTCTTTTGAGCGTTTATGAAGGCGATATTACGGAAAAAATGACGAAAAGAGGAATGTGGTTATTTTGGATTTACAAAATTATTTTTCGCAAAGCTTGCAGGTGGCAGGTGGTCGGCAAAATAAATGAACAACAAAAGGCGTGGCTGGAGGAAGAAAAAAAAGCGCAGACGGTAAAATTTGACGGAGAATGGGATTTGTTGGCGAAAAGGACAAAGGAAATGTTTCAAGAGCTTGAGATTTTATCAACTAGATCACAATAAAATCTATAGAGAATTTTATATATGCTCAAAAATATTTTAATATTTTCAACAGCGTACCTACCTTTTGTTGGTGGCGCGGAATTAGCGGTTAAGGAAATTACTGATAGAATTCAGAATCATGAATTTGATATGGTAACAGCTAAAATGGACGCAAAATTACCAAATGTTGAAAAAATCGGGAATGTTACTGTCCATAGAATTGGCATAGGGCATCCTTTTTTTGATAAAATTTTTTTGGTTTTGTTCGGGCATTGTCTGGGTTTAAAACTGCATAAAATAAAAAAATATGACGTTGTTTGGGCAATAATGGCGAGTTATGGCGGTTTTGCGGCTTTGAGTTTTAAGTTAAAAACCGGCGTTAAATTTTTATTGACTTTGCAGGAAGGCGACCCGATAGAATATATTTTGAAAAAAGTTCGTTTCGTTCGGCGCAGATTTTATTTGATTTTTAAAAAAGCGGACGGTTTGCAACCAATAAGCAATTTTTTAATGAATTGGGGAAAAAAAATGGGGTTTGTCGGCAATGTGTCCGAGGTGATACCAAACGGAGTGGACGTTGTTCGTTTTACAAAAGATTATCCGCGAGAAGAGTTGAACGAGATAAGAAAAAGTTTCGGTTTCGCGGAAAATTCCGTGATTTTAATTACAGCTTCGCGTTTGGTGATAAAAAACGGTATTGAAGATGTGATAAAGGCGTTGCCATTATTGCCGGATAATGTTTGTTTCGCTATTTGCGGAGTAGGAGAGTTGAAAGGAAAACTTGAAAACGCGGTAAAGGAATTAAATTTGGAAAAAAGAGTGAAATTTTTAGGAAATAAATCGCATGAAGAATTGCCAAAAATTTTGAAAGCCTGCGATATTTTTATTCGCCCGTCTCTTTCCGAAGGACTCGGCAACGCGTTTTTGGAAGCAATGGCAGCCGGGTTGCCGACTATAGGGACATTAGTTGGCGGTATCCCGGATTTTTTGCGCGATGGAGAAACCGGATTTGTTTGCGAATTGAACAATCCAAAAAGCGTCGCGGAAGCTGTTAAAAAAGCAATGAATTTATCGCCTGAAAATAAGTCTGCTGTTTGCAATAACGCGATGAATATGATTAACGAAAAATATAATTGGGATAAAATAGCGGTTAAGATGAGAAATTTATTTGAACGGCTTGTTTAAAAACGATTCATTTGAAGTCAAAATAATTTTGGTTCAGTATTAAGTTTATGAATCCGCTTAGAATTTTAATCACAACAGGTATTTTTCCGCCAAGCATTGGCGGGCCGGCGAGAATCGTGGAACAGTTGTCGTCTGATTTGTCTTTGAAAAATATAAAAGTAAGCGTGCTTGCTTTCGGAGAAGAAGACGGAAAGATTCGCAGTTACAATGTTTTTAAATGCGAAAGCAAAATAAATTTTGCTTTATCGGTTTGGCGGCTTGGTAAAGAAGCTGATGTAATTTACACTTTTGATTTATACACAGCCGGATTTTTTTCGTGGCTTATCGGAAAAGTTATTTTGCGAAAAAAATTAATTGTGCGTTTCGCTGGCGACAGCGCATGGGAATCGGCGTATAATCAAGGCTTGACAAAAGATGATATTTTGACTTTTCAAGAAAAATTTTACGGAATAAAAATTTGGATGATGAAAAAAGCCAGAAGTTTGATTTTGAAAGGCGCTGATAGCGTGGTGTCGGTTAGTTATTTTATGAAAAATTTGGCGGAAAAAATCGGAGTTGAAAAAGAAAAAATTGAAGTGATATATAATTCCGTGGATTTTATTGATTTTAAAAATTTAAATTGTGAAACCGAAATATTGCGAGATAAATTTGGTTTAAGAAATTTAAAAATAATAGTTACAGCAGGGCGTTTTGTGCCATGGAAAGGTATTGATGGTTTGATTGAAGCGATTGATTTATTAAAATCAGAGCGACAATTTTCGTTCAAACTTTTAATAATAGGGGATGGACCTGATTTTGGAAATTTAAAAGCGTTGGTTGACGAAAAAGGATTAAATGACGAAGTTTTATTTACAGGCAAAATTTTGCAAGACAAGATGTTCGCTTATTTGAATTTAGCCGATGTGTTTGTTTTAAATTCAAAATACGAAGGGCTGTCGCATGTTTTATTGGAAGCATTGCGTGCGGGAAAGCCAATTGTCGCGAGCGATTGCGGAGGAAATTCGGAAGTGGTTGAAAACGAAAAAAACGGTTTATTGGTTGAATATAACAATATAAAACAATTATCCGAAGCCGTCAAAATAATATTGACGGAAGAAAAGTGGCGCGCGTCCGAGTTCAAAAATATTTGCGTTGAAAGTTTAAAAAAGTTCAGCTGGCAAAACGTGGTTGAACGAACAGTTAATGTTTTTGATAAAATTAAACAAAAGCATGAATAAAATTTTACTGATCAATCCTCCGTTTAATATCGCGAAAGAAAATTACGACAGCTCAGTTTCCGTGGGTCTGCTTAGCATTGCCACATATTTGGATAGTAAAGGTTTTTTTGTGGAAATTGTTGACGGCGCGCGGCAAAAAAATTACGAAGAATTGATAAAACAAAACGCGATTAATTGCGATTGGGCCGGTATTTCGGTGATGACAATGCAAGTTCCGAACGCGTTGAAAATCAGCCGTCTTATCAAAGAAATGAATCCTAAATGTAAAATTGTTTGGGGTGGAACGCACCCGACTTTTTTTGCGCGTCAAACATTGTTTCACTCACTTGTTGATATTGTTTGTTTGGGAGAAGGCGAAATAACTTTTTATGAACTTGTCGCGAACAAAATTTTATCGGAAATAAAAGGCATAGCTTATAAAAAAAACAATGAGATTTTTATCAATCCTCCGCGTGAACTCCACGACCCTTCGCAAATGCCGCTTTTTAATTGGGATTTGGTTTCAAAAGAAATTTTAGAAAAACTTTATCTGATACCGTCGCTCACTTCTCGCGGCTGTCCGCATCAATGCGCTTTTTGCATTAACGCGATTTTAAAAAATAATTGGAGGGCTAGGACAGCGGAACAAGTTTTGCGCGATTTGGAAATTATAAAACAAAAAAAATATTTTTCGGATAAAAAACTAAGATTTTGGGATGAAAATTTTTTTGTGGACATCGTCAGAGCCAAAGCCATTGTTAAAGGAATGATTGATAAAAATTTAAATATCCCGTGGGAAACCACCGTTAGAGCCGATTATATGCGAAAGGGAATGATAGACGATGAATTCATGTCTAAATTAAAACAGTCAGGTTGTTATCTTTTGTCGTTTGGGGCCGAATCCGGCAGTCCACGCGTTTTAAAGAAGATAAACAAAGGCGTAGCCCCGAACCAAATCGTTGATTCGGCCAAGCTTTGTTTAAAATACGGCATTGTGCCGCAATATTCTTTTATGATAGGTTTGCCCGGTGAAACAAGAGAAGATATGAACGCTACTTTAAAATTGATAGACATATTGGCCAAACTGAGCGATAATGTTCAAATTTTGGGTCCGCAGGCGTTTCGTCCTTATCCGGGTTCGGATTTGTATGAAGAATGTCTTGCGTCCGGTTGGCGCGCTCCGCAATCTTTGGAAGAGTGGTCTCGTTTGGCGGAAAATCAATTGAGTTATTTATCAGTAAAAAACTTTCCTTGGGTAAAAGACAAAGATTTTGTGGAATCTATGGAAGCCTATACGCGATTTGGAGCTCATAGCATAAAAAGCGCGATGGGTTCCAGTGTTAAAGCGCAAAAATGGTTGAAGCTGATTTTTGTTTTGATTTGCCAATTGCGCTGGAAAATGAAATTTTTCGCGTGGCCGATTGAGTATAAAATCGCGAAAAAGTTTGTAATAAAATGATATGAGCCAATTAATGATAAGTTTAGACAAAAATATTTTCAATTTTGATTCCGCCGCGGCGAGGCGTATGATTGAATATGGAGAAAAAAACGAGCTTTTTATTGTTATTCCGGATAATGATAAACGATATTTGGATTTAAGCGCGAAAGTCCATGTATGGGGAACGGGAGGTTCAAAGTTTTCGCAATTTTTTCGTTTATTATACACAGGCAATAAAATAATTCATAATTCAAGATTCATAATTCAAGATTCATTAATTACCACTCAAGACCCGTTTTTTACCGGTTTAGCAGGTTTATTATTGAAGCGAAAAGGAACAATTTTTGAGACGCAAGTTCATGGCGATTTTTACGGTTCGGATTATTATCAAAAAAGCGGATTGACAAACAAGATTCGTTTTCATATAGGAAAATTTTTATTGCCTCGCGCCGATAAAGTAAGAACCGTAAGCGAGCGCGTAAAACAAAGTTTAATAAAAATCGGCGTTAAATCTGAAAAAATAGAAATTAAACCAATTCAGGTTGATTTTGAAAAGATAAAAAATTATCAGCCGAAATTTGATTTACATCAAAAATATCCAGATTATGAAAAAATATTTTTGGTTTTAGGACGGTTTGACGCAGTTAAAAACATCAGATGGCTGATAGAAGTATTTTGTGAAGTTGTAAAACAAAAAAATTATTTATTATTAATTATCGGAAGCGGACCGGATGGGCACAATATAACGACGCATGCCACTCGTTGCATGTTGCGTAAAAACATAAAATTTGAGCCATGGACAAACGATCCGATAAGTTATATAAAGACAGCGGATTGCCTTTTGTTCCCAAGTTTGAGCGAGGGATACGGATTGGCGGCGATGGAAGCGAACGCCACTGGAACGCAGGTGATAATGACGGATGTTGGTGTGGCAAATTATGAATTAAAACCTGGACCGAAAGTCAAAATCGCGCCGGTGGGCGATAAAGAAAAATTTATTCAGGAGATTTTACAAATATGACAAGTATGACAAGGCCATGGGAAAAATTTTTTAAAGAAAAAATGATAAAGATTTTTACAGAAAAAAAGTCAGTTTTAGATATTGGCGGAGGACTGCGCACAGAAGCAAGCAAGGGTAATCGCATAGATAAAAAAAATGTATGGCTGGATGAATATATAAAAAAAGTGAATTATAAAGTTATGGATAAGGTTTTAGATTACCATCCGGATATTGTCGGTGATGTGCAAAATTTAAATTTAGAAGACGAATGTTTGGATGCTATTATTTGTATAGCTGTTTTGGAACATGTGGAAGAGCCGCAAAAGGCGATTAAAGAAATTTATCGTGTTTTAAAACCCGGCGGATATTGTTTTATTTATGTTCCTTTTTTATATTATTACCACCCGATGAAAGGATATTATCAAGATTTTTATCGGTTTACTTTTGATGGAATTAAATATATTACACGACAATTTAGCCAAGTGGAAATGCAAAATGTGCGAGGCGCGTTGGCAACAGTTGTGAATTTATTTCCGATTTTTTCCAAACATTCAAATTGGTTTGATTGGTTGGATATTGCGTTTAAAAAAATTTTTAGCCGTCAAACTAGCGGTTACTATGTTTTTTGCATTAAATAACGCCAAAATCATTTAATTTATGAAAGTTTTATTATTAAGCATAGATCCCACTAAATCAAGAAAATGTGTAAATAAAGATTTGGCCGGAGGTATGGGTACCGGAACGTGGGTGGGTAATTCTTTACGCGCCAGACTTTTTGGATATCTTAAAAAAAAGAGTGTTATTTTACCAGATATTACGATCGCTTATATATCCGCAATTTTTAAACAGGCCAATTACGAAGTATCAATGCTTAAAATTTTAGAAGACAAAATTCCAGACATTGGCCCGGTTGATTTTGTTTTAATTTCGACTTCAATCGTGGATTGCAACCACGAGTTAGATATTATTAAAAAAGTAAAGCAGAGAGGATATATTGTAGGTGTTTATGGCACTTTTGCCACTGCGGTTCCTGAATTTTTTTCTGCGCATGTTGACTTTTTAATTAAAGGGGAACCGGAAGCGGGCGTATTAAAAATTATTTCCGACAACAGTTTGCCAAAAGGAATTGTGGAATCTGGCGTGGTAGAAAATTTGGAATTATTACCATTTCCAGATTGGAGCCCTTTTCAAATTAATTGTTTTTCTTATTTTCCAGCTTTAAATAAAAAGCCAGTCCTTACAATGCTTACATCAAGAGGATGCCAACATAGATGTTCTTTTTATTGCCCCTATACGATTAACGCTGGGTGTAAATACCGCGCGCGTTCTTTGCAAAATATTGTAAATGAAGTGGAATATTTAATCAATGATTTTGGCGTAAAGGCGATAGATTTCAGAGATCCGATTTTTACTTTTAATCGAGCTCGAGTAGTTGGTTTTTGTAATGCATTGATAAATAAAAAAATTAAAATTATTTGGTCGTGCGAAACCAGGATTGATAATTTGGATGAAGAATTGCTCAAAATTATGAAAATGGCCGGCTTAAAACATATAAATGTTGGCATTGAATCCGCGGTAGAAAGTGTTTTAAATAAATCAAATAGGTTGCCAATAAAAAATGAGATTCAGGAAAAAATTATTAAGTTTTGTCAAAAATCTGGAATAAGTGTCGCCGCATTTTATATTCTTGGCATGGACAATGATACAAAAGAAAGTATTGAGCAAACCATAGATTATGCAAAAAAACTAAATACACTGGTGGCTCAATTTACCATTAACACTCCTTTTCCCGGAACAAATTTTTATCTTAGAATAAAAAAAGAAGGGCGTATTAATAAATGCTGGGAAGATTTTGATTCTTACAGTCCCGTATATAAACACCAGAATTTAAGCGCGGAAGAGCTGCTGTTTTTAAAAGAAAAAGCGTTTGTTTCGTATTATTTTCGTTTTGCATATATAATTAAATATTTTTCAAAATATTTATTTAGCAAATTAGTATGTCTATTCTAATAACAGGAGGCAAGGGTTTTATTGGCTCACAATTGGAGTCTTATTTGCGAGGCGGAGGACATGAAATCGTTTTGTTTAATGGAGACATATCTAATATTGAATCCGTAAAAAATTTTACAAGCGCAAAGCAGATTAGAGCTGTAATTCATTTAGCGGCTACAGTGAGTAGTCGGAGCAACAGCTTATATGAGAAAACAAATATAATTGGAACGAGCAACATACTGTACCTTTGCCAGAAATTGAACGTAGAGAGATTGATTTTTTTGTCTAGTTTACGGGTTCTCTCTTCAATTAAGGACCCATATATTGATTCAAAAAGACAGGCCGAGAAGATGATTGTTGGTTCAGGCGTTCCTTACATAATTTTGCGTCCGAGCATGGTGTACGGACCGAACGACAAAAAGAATATCGGTTTTTTATTAAAGATAATAAAAGAAAAGCATTTAGTTCCAGCGTTAGATTTTGTTTTTCAACCTTTATTTTTAAAAGATTTATTACGAGTGATAGAGGTTTGTTTGACTGTTTTACCAAATAAAGTTTTTAACGTACCTGGCGGTCAAACCTTATCTTTCGGTGAATTTTTGAATTTTGTTGGAGATTGTGGCTATAAATTTAAAATTTTTGGTTGGCCAAAAATAAATCATATATTAATTAAAATTTTTTCTTATTTTCCATTTTCGCCAGTGATTCCATCGCAGGTAGATAGTTTATTTTCAAAAGAAGTTTTCAACGAACGGTCATGGAGCAGAGAGTTAAACATAAAAGAAACTTTTTTAAAAGACGGTTTGAAAAAAATTTTATCAGCATAAAATCAAACAAAGCGATTATTAAATTTAGAAAATGTTTATAAAAAAAAGAGTATGAAATTGTCAATTATTATCCCTGTTTATAACGAAAAAGAGACAATATTGTTGCTTTTAGATAAAGTTGACCGCGTAGATATTGGTGTGATTCAAAAAGAAATTATTATTGTTGACGACGGTTCTAATGACGGAACGCGTGATTTGTTAAAAACAGTGGAAAATAAATACAATGTAATTTATCAAAAGATAAACAGTGGTAAAGGTTTCGCAATTCGCACAGGATTATCCCAAGCGACGGGGGATTGGGTTGTAATTCAAGACGCGGATTTGGAGTACGATCCGAATGACTTAAAAAAAATGTTGGAAAAAATACAAAAAGCCGACGTGTCTGTGGTATACGGCTCTCGCCGTTTGAACCGTAATTATTTTAATGAGAGGCATTCAGGCCATATCTTCGCATTAGGAGGTATTTTTTTAACATGGTTGACAAATATTCTTTTCCACACTTACATCACAGACGAATCCACATGTTATAAAATGTTTAAAACAGATTTGATAAAAAGTTTAAAATTAGTTTGTTTAAAATTTGAATTTTGTCCAGAAGTGACAGCAAAAATAATAAAGAAAGGGATAAAAATTTACGAGGTACAGATCAATTATTATCCTCGTCAAAAATGGGAGGGCAAAAAGATTAATTGGATTGATGGTTTGAGCGCTATTTGGACTTTGATTAAATATAAATTTGTTTCATGAAAAAAATTTTATTAATCAACCCGCCTTGGGTTATTGGTGAGAGTAAAAATTTATGGAAAGAAGTAGCGAGTTGTTGGCCAAGTTTAGGGTTAGCTTGCATAGCAGCTGTGTTAGAAAAAGAAGGACATGCTGTTTATTACCTTGATTTTTCAGCCGAGCATTTTACTGTTGGAAACGCGGAAATCATTTTAAAAAAATATAAAGAATTGGATTATATCGGTTTTACAGCAACAACTCCTTTAATTAACAATGCTCTAAAAATAGCTGAAGTTGCAAAAAAAATATTTCCCCAAGCCAAGATTGTTTTTGGAGGTACGCATCCTTCTGTTTTGCCTTTTGAAGTAATGTCTAATCGATTTGTTGATTTTGTGGTTGTGGACGAAGGAGAAGAAACAATAAAAGAGATAGTGTTCGGAAAAAAACCTTCCGAAATAAGAGGTCTGTGTTATAAAGATAATGATAAAATAGTGTGTAATGAAAAAAGACCTTTAATTTCCGATCTAAATAAAATTCCATCACCAGCTTATCATCTTTTGCCTATGAAGAAATATTTTCCAGCAGTAGGCAGTTATAAGCGGTTGCCAGTAATGATAATGTTTGCGACTAGGGGTTGTCCCGGCAGATGCACTTTTTGTTACAGGACTTTTCGAGGAGTGGTAAGAAGAAGGTCGGCTAAAAATATAATAGATGAAATAAAATTATTGCAAAAAAATTACGGTATCAATGAAGTTGCTTTTTATGACGACACATTTACGCTTTTTAAGGACTTGATAAAAGATTTTTGTAATTTATTGATTGAAGCGAAAATTGATATAGTATGGTCGTGTTTTACAAGAGTAGATTGTGTGAATAAAGAAATTTTGACTTTAATGAAAAAAGCCGGATGTCATATGATACTTTTTGGAGTAGAATCGGCAGATGAAAAGATTTTGGCTAATATTAACAAAATAATTTCTTTACAACAGGTAAAAGATGTGGTAAAATTTGCTAGAAAAATTAATATCCAGACTAGAGCATCTTTTATGTTTGGAAATCCAGGGGAGACCATTGAAACAATTAAAAAAACCATTAGCTTCGCTATAGATTTGGATCCCGATGAGGTACAGTTTAATATAGCGACTCCATACCCAGGGACTGAATTTTATAATTGGGCCAACGAGAACAATCTTATAATGAGTTATAATTGGGATGACTACAGTTATTCTAATATGGTTTTTGAGTTAACGGGATTAAGCAGAGAAAATTTAAAATATTATTATAAATTGGCGCATCGTAAATTTTATTTCCGACCAAAAATTATAATACGTCGTTTTTTGCACATCAGAACATGGAATGAGTTAAAGCAAGAAATAAGAGGGTGTCTGGCTTTATTTAATTTTATTTGGAGAAGATGATAGTCGGTTAGTATTAATATTATTAGCAAGATATGAAAAAAGTTGCGTTGGTTACATTATATGCGAAAGACACAAGAGGAATTCCTCCTTTGGGAGCTTTGTATTTAGCCACGGCTCTTAAAAAAAACGGTTTCGTTCCAAAAATTATTTATAAAAAATCAACTGAAGTAGAGGACGTAATTTTAGAAATTGAGAATTTTAATCCAGACATCGTTGGAATGTCTGTTTTTACCGGATATCTCAATCAAAATTATGTGGAATTGAGCAAGAAACTAAAATTAAAAGGGTATAAAATTGTTTGGGGTAACGCTCATCCGTCTTTACTGCCGGAAGAAGTGCTGGGACAAAAATATGTTGATTTTATTGTTGTGGGAGAAGGAGAAGAAACAATGATTGAATTAATGATGAACTTTGACAACAAAAGTTGTTTTAGCAATATTTTGGGGCTTGGATTTAAAGATGAAAACGGGGCAATCAAAATTAATGGCAGGAGACCTTTTATAAACATTGATGAATATTTAATAGATTGGTCGTTGATAGATTTGGAAAAATTTTTAGTTCCTTATTTTTCCAATCGTTATAAAAGAACTTTGGCGGTTACAACATCTAGAGGGTGCGCGTTTAATTGTCAGTTTTGCTATAACTTAGTTTTTAATAATAGAAAATGGAGGGGGCACGACGCTGAAAAGTTTATTAACAATTTAAAACCGATAATAGAAAAATATAACATAAACGCAATTCGTTTTTTGGACGATAATTTCTTTTTTGACAGAGAGAGGGCGTTGTCAATCGTCCGTGGATTAAATTTACCATACTACGCAGACGCAAGAGTTGAATATGTAAACGAAAAATTTGTAACAGACCTGAAAGATACTAAGTGTCAAGAGATAATGTTTGGTTTTGAATCCGGAAACGAACGAATTTTAAAAGAAGTGGTGCAAAAAGGCACAGGAACAGCTGAAATTGTGAAGGCCGTAACATTATTGAAAGATTCCGGTATTATGGTATCAGGTTCTTTTGTTTTTGGTTTTCCGTCCGAAACAAAGGAAGAATACTTAAATACAATGAAATTCATTGTAAAGTTATTGGAAATAAATAATAATTTGGCTTTTACTTGCGGTTGGTATTTACCTTACCCCGGTACCGAACTATATGAAAAATCTAAGAAAATGGGTTTTACGCCACCAAATAAAATAGAAGATTGGGACCGATTAGACCGTTGGCGCAATGACTATGAGATGGAGTGGATAGATTGGGATTATAAAGACAAAGTTAAATATACAAGAAAAGTTGTTCATCTTTTGGCATTATCTTATAAAAGAAATATTCCTATATTAAAAACAATTTTATGCAAAAGGGTAAAAAATGCATTTTTTAAATTTCCAATTGATATATTTTTACTCCACAAGTTAAGAGGCATATATTTGTTTGGAAGTAATAAGAATTTTATTCATAGAATTGTAAAGAAGATAATCATAAAATTGTTAAATGGCAGGGTTTAAAATAATTGATGATTTTATAGCGGTTGAATCATCGTGTCATAGTTTTTTCATTTTAGAAAAAAGTAATTTGTTAAAAGAGAGCCCTCCGTTAATGCTAAAAATTTTTATGAAAATACTTATTGTTACACAGAAAGTGGATGAAAATAATGATGTTTTGGGTTTTTTTCACGAATGGATTAGAGAATTTGCGATATATTGTAAGCAAATTACGGTTATATGTTTGCAAAAAGGAGAATTTGATTTACCATCAAATGTAAAAGTATTATCATTAGGAAAAGAAGTAAAACAGTCACGCTTAAAGTATGTGTTTAATTTTTTCAGATACGTTTGGTCGGAACGGAAACAGTATGATTTTGTTTTTGTACACATGAACCCGGAGTATGTTATTTTGGGGGGTATCCTATGGAAAATATTGAATAAAAAAATTATTTTTTGGTATACGCATAAAACCGTTGGTTTAAAATTAAGAATATCGGAAAAATTGGCTGATAAAATTTTTACCGCTTCTGAAAAAAGTTTTCGTTTAAATAGTAAAAAAGTTGAAATAATCGGGCATGGAATCAATACAAAAAATTTTATTCCTGCGATTTACGAGCCAGATGGCAATGTAATACTCAGCGTCGGAAGAATATCGCCGACAAAACGACAAATAGAAATTATTAAAATTTTTAGGGACGTATTAACAAGCGCGCCAGATTGTAAATTATATATCGTCGGATCTCCAATTTTGGAAATTGACAAAAGATATGAAAAAAACTTAAAAAATTATGTGAAAAAAAATGACTTAGACGAACGAATAGTTTTTTTTGGTTCTGTTGCCAATAAAAAAATGCCTAATATTTTTCAACAATCAAAAGTATTGATAAATTTAAGCATGACTGGCAGTTTAGATAAAGATGTTTTAGAAGCAATGTCATGCAATGTGCACATAGTCACCACCAACGAAGCATTTAAAAATGTTTTGCCTGATAAAAATACAGCAAATGATTTTGCGGAAATAAAAAATAAAATTTTGTATTTTTTAAAACAGCCGCGTTATGATGTTTACAGGACAATAATTTTAGAACAACACAGTTTAAGCAATTTAGTTAAAAAAATCATTTCTAAATTAAGTAAATAAATATTTTTTCATGATAAAAACCATGATAAAAGCAATAAAAATAAAAATCAAAACTTACGCAACGCACCTTCATTATTTGTTAAAGAGGCATTTTATAAATCAGGCCTCCTTAAAAGACTACAGAAAGATAATACATTATTTAAAAGTTGGTTTTCGTAACAAATTTTTTAATTATCCGCGTTTAGTTATGATAGAAATCGGTACGACTTGTAATTTACAATGCGAGACATGCCCAACTCCGCGAGAGTATTTGGAAAGGCCGTTAATTTTAATGAACATAGACGATTTTAAAAAGATTATTGATAATATTAAAAATTATGTGCACGTTGTTCTACTTTATGTAAGCAATGAACCATTACTGAATCCATATTTGCCTGAAATGATAAAGTATGCGGCAAAAAATTTTCTTTATGTCATGATTAGCACAAACGCAACTTTATTGGATGAAAAAAAATCCAACGAATTGATAAATGCCGGTCTTGACGAAATTTTACTTTGTTTAGATGGAATGACAAAAGAATCATACGAACTGTTTCGCACAGGAGCTGATTTTGATGTAGTTATTAAAAATATAAGAAATTTTTGTTTTGAAAAAAAGAAACGAAAATTAAAAAAACCGTATGTTGAAGTGCAATTTATTGTTACTAAATTAAATCAGGATCAAATTCCTGAAATAAAAAAGTTTTCTCGCGAAATTGGTTCTGACAGATTAAAAATCAAATCTTTATCTATTGCGGAATATTGTTATTCTGACAAGAAAAGACAAGAATTAGTGGATAAATTTTTGCCTACGCGAGAAGATGCAAAAGTCAGATACAAAAAGGATATTGATGGAAAAATAAAAAAAAGGAAAATCGCGCATTGCAATACTGTAAAAAATCAAATCGTAACATTAGTTGATGGAAGATTAGTTCTGTGTTGTTATGATGTTCGCGGCGAATATGTTTATGGAAATTTATTAGAAAAACAGTTTAAAGATATTTGGTTTGATCAAAAAAACATAAACAAGCGTAAAATAGCGGAAAAAAGACAATACGCTTTATGCAAAAAGTGTGATTTGTATTAGCAAAAAAGTTAAAGTATGAAAAATAAATTAATTAATTTTATAAAAAGTAATAAAGCGTTGGTGTTTATATTATTTTTTACTTTTATTTTTAGTCTGTTTTATTCTTTCTACTTTAGAATAACACCGGCTGTAGATGCTAGGGGTTACGATAACATCGCTTTAAATATTGTAAGAGGAAATGGTTATAAAGAAGATATAAGCGCGAATATTTTGAGAGACAACGCCATAAATAGAATAGGCCCGTTATATGAATTTTTTTTAGCTGGAATTTATTATGTTTTTGGACATAATTATGAAGTTGTGTGGATACTCCATTCCTTATTACGCGTCGTTACAGTGTGGTTGATTTTTTTAATTTGCATTTTAATTTTTGAAAAAAATGAAAATAAAAAAAAGATAGGACTGATTGCATCCGGAATTGTCGGTTTTTATCCAGATTTGATAGAAATTTCCGCAATGTTGATGACGGAAACTTTATATTTATTTTTGTTTTGTTTGATGATTTATTTATTTTTTAAATATTTTAATAATAAAAGGATTCTTCCAGCCGTAATAACGGGAGTAGTTTTTGGTTTAGCGACCATGGCGCGTCCGCCTATTTTATTTTTAACTCCAGTGTTATTATTTTATTTTTATCGTAAAAAAATGATTATTCCGGCGATTTTATTTTTTATTTCATTATCGTTTGTTTTTACACCCTGGACGGCGCGTAATTATAAAGTTTATCACGAATTTATGCCTTTTGGGGTAGCCGGTACTTATAATTTTTGGATCGGAAATTATCATGGAGCCAACGGCGAGCAGGAACAGCCGTCAGAAGCGTTAAATTTTATAGCCAACCACGAGATAAAAGATTTGCAAAAAGAATCGTTAAAACAGATAAGACTTTTTTTATACAATTATCCATACGAATTTGTGAAGTTAACTTTTTTAAGAATTAATAAATATTTTAGCATAATTCGCCCTATGGGTTTTTGGTTTTACCAAACAGGTTTAGGACAATTTATATTTTTATTTTTTTCAGCGGCAGCATCTCTTGTATTATTTGTTTTTGGTTTGGCTGGAATAATAAAATCATTTTTATTAAAAAACGAATATTTAAATTATTTATTTGCTTTTACAATAATAACACCTTTAATTATTTTTGTTACAGTAGTAGAAACACGATACAGGTTCCAAATTTATCCATTATTATCTATATTTGCCGGATATTTTATCGTTCAATTGACAAATAAGCCAAGAAAATTTATTGATAGCGCGCTATTGCTTTCCATATCTATTATTTTTTTAAATGGAGTTTTGGATTTAATTTTAAGCATAGACAGGTTTAAAGAAAGAATAGGTTGGTTTTTTTAAATACTTCAAAATGCAATTAAATTTCTATGAAATTAGTTTATATTGCCAACATCAGACTACCAACTGAGAAAGCGCATGGATTGCAAATAATTAAAATGTGTGAAAATTTTGCAAAAGCAAGCAAATTTGGCGAGAATCTTGATGTGGAGCTTGTGGTGCCTAAAAGATTTAATCGTATTAAAGAAGACATTTTTTTATTTTATAATGTTAAGCGAAATTTTAAGATAACTAAAATTCCTTGTTTTGGTTTATTCTCTGCGAACGGTTTTTTGGGAATGATTTATTTTTTGACGCAGACGGCCAGTTTTTTATTTGTCGCGAGGCTTCATTTGTTGTTTTCTCGTTTTGATATCTTGTACACGAGAGAACAAATAGCAGGATTATTTTATAAAAATTTTGTTTTAGAAATCCATTCATTGCCAAAAAAAATAACTTTTTTTCATAAAATAATTTGGCAAAGAGCAAACAAATTGGTCGTACTAACGAATTACATAAAGGAAATAATCGTTAAAAACGGGGTAGCAAACGATAAGATTTTGGTAGAGGCTGATGCGGTGGATTTAAATGAATTTGATATTCCAATAAGCCAAAAAGAAGCTAGGGAAAAACTCAGTTTGCCTTTAAATAAAAAAATAATTTTATATGCAGGAAGTCTTACACTTTTTGACTGGAAAGGCGTGGACGTCATTTTGCAAGCTACAAAATTTATAAATAATAATTGTATGTTGGTTTTGGTTGGCGGTGAAAAATCAGAGATTGAGGCTTTAAAAAATAAATTTGACATAAAAGATAACAATAATGTTTTGTTTGTTGGGCAAAAATCGCACAGTTTAATTCCTTTTTATATAAAAGCCGCTGATGTATTAACATTACCAAATAAGGCTGGCAATGTTTGGTCGGAGTATTACACGTCCCCATTAAAATTATTTGAATATATGGCTGGACGTCGGCCCATAGTTGCGTCTAACATACCGTCAATAAAGGAGGTTTTAAACGTAAACAGCGCATTATTATTTGAGGCGAACAGCGCCGTTGATTTGGCTGAAAAAATCAATCTAATATTAGCAAATCAAGATTTAGGAAAAAAATTTGCTGATAACGCATATAAAATCGTAATGAATTTTACATGGAAAAAAAGAGCGCAAACCATTATTAATTTTATTAATTGTTAAAATTTATGAAGATATCAATAGTTTTACCTGTTTATAATGAAGAAAAAAATATTCAAAATCTTTATACAGAGTTAAACATTGTTTTAAAAAATATAAAATCAGATTATTTGATTGAAAATTATGAAATTATTTTTGTGAATGACGGATCGCAAGATAACAGTTTGGAGATACTAAAAAATTTGGCAATTAAAGATAATTTTGTAAAAGTAATTAATTTTATAAATAATTTCGGTCAGACAGCTGCGTTGTCAGCCGGTATAAACGCGGCTTCGGGTGAAGTAATAATACCAATGGATGCCGATGCGCAGAATGACCCAAAAGATATCCATAAATTTATAGAAAAAATTAACGAAGGGTTCAGTTTGGTATCCGGTTGGCGTAAAGACAGAAAGGACAGTTTGATTTTAAGGAAAATTCCATCAGTCGTGGCTAATTGGTTGATTGGATTGATAACGGGGGTTAAAATTCATGATTATGGCTGTACCATCAAAGCTTATAAAAGAGAAATAATTCAAGGAGTTAATTTATATGGAGAAATGCATCGTTTTATAGCCGCTTATGCTGTTTGGCGTGGAGGTAAAATTACTGAAATTGTTGTCAATCATCGTCCAAGAATAAATGGTAAAACCAATTATGGCATTTTAAGAACCTTCAGCGTAATTCTTGATTTGATAGTGGTAAAGTTTTTGTTTAAATATATGGACAGGCCTATTCATTTTTTTGGAGGAATTGGTTTTTTTTCTTTTTCAATAGGATTTTTTTTCGGTTTATTTGCGATGTTATTGCGTATTTTTTACAATGTCCATATTATACAAACACCGTTACCAATTTTATCCGCTTTGTTTATTATGGTAGGAGTACAATTTATTATTATGGGAGTGGTGGCTGAAATGCTTACGAGGATTTATTACGAATCCCAAAATAAAAATCCTTTTGTAATCAAGGAAAAAATAAACTTTTAGTAAGTTATTATGATAAGGTATGTGCGGTATCGCCGGTTTTGTCGGTGCAGGTAATCGACAGATTTTAGAAAAGATGGTTGAATCTATCAAATATCGCGGTCCAGATGACCGCGGCTTTCTTGTTAAGAACAATGTTGGGCTTGGACATGCTCGTTTAAGTATTATTGATTTGAGTTTTGCCGGGCGACAACCGATGTCTAATTATCAAGAAACAGTGTGGTTGGTTTTTAATGGTGAAATTTATAATTTTAAAGAATTACGCATAGAGCTGCTCAAAACCGGAAAGTATACTTTTAAAAGTCAAACCGACACAGAAGCGCTTATTTATTTATACGAAGAATACGGAATTTCTTTTTTGAAAAAACTAAACGGCATGTTTGCCATTGCGTTATATGATTTTAAAATTGGTAAATTGATTTTAGCTCGTGACAGGATTGGAAAAAAACCATTATATTGGGGGTTGTTTAATTCCACTTTAATTTTTGGTTCCGAGCTCAAAGCGATTTTGGAACACCCGATAACTAAAAAAGAAATTGATTTTAATTCATTTAATCAATACTTAACTTTTGAATATGTTCCGACCCCGCACAGTATTTTAAAATCAATTTATAAATTAGAGCCGGCCACTTCTTTGGTTTTTCAAGGAGGTAAAATTAAAAAAGAAAAATTTTGGAAATTAGATTTTAACGAAAAACCCGTTTCATTTAACGAAGCCCTAAGCACAGTTGATAGTTTATTGAACCAAGCCGTAAAAAGCAGATTGATGGCCGATGTGCCAATAGGTATTTTTTTAAGTGGCGGCCTAGATAGTTCTACAATAGCTTACTATGCGCAAAAAAATAGCAGTAAAAAAATTAAAACTTTTTCAGTTGGTTTTGAAGAAAAAAGTTTTGATGAATCTGCATACGCTAAAATTATATCTAATTTTTTAGGAACAGAACATCACTGTAGCCTTTTTACTTCAAAAGAAATACTTGACACAATCCCTTATATAATAAGTTTGTTGGATGAACCTTTGGCAGATGTTTCGTTGTTGCCTACGTTTTTTCTGTCACATTATGCTAAGCGATACGTAACAGTGGCTTTAGGGGGTGATGGGGGTGATGAATTATTTGCCGGTTATCCAACGTTTCAAGCTGAAAATGTAGTTGAAATTTATAAGAAACTTCCTCATTACTTAAGAAAAAAAATAATTGAAAAAATTATTAATTTATTACCGATTCGTGATTCTAATTTTAGTTTTGATTTTAAGTTAAAAAAATTTGTGAGCGGTGTTTATAGCGACCAAAACCGCCGACATTTTAATTGGCTCGGAAGTTTTAACAAAAGCGAACTAGATCAATTGTTAAGTAGCGAGATCAGGCAAGAAATCAAAAATAAAAATGAATATTCGTCTGTTGACCAATATTATTATGAAGCGAAAGAAGCGAGTTTTAACAATAAATTACTTTATTTATACCTAAGAACTTATTTAATGGACGATGTGTTGGTAAAAGTTGACCGAGCCAGCATGTATAATGCTTTAGAAGTACGAGCGCCTTTTTTAGATTTTAATTTAGTTGAATTTTTGGCTAAATTATCATATAATTATAAATACCGACATTTTCAAACTAAGTATATATTAAAAAAACTAATGATAGATAAATTGCCAAAAAATATTGTTTTTAGACAAAAGAAAGGGTTTGGCATTCCTCTTGCAAAATGGCTGAAGGCGGATTTAAAAGAATTATGCGAAGATCTTTTATCAAAAAATAATATAGAAAAAGACGGTTTTTTAAATTTTGAATATATAACTAAACTAAAGCAGGATCATTATTCCGGCATGCGCGATAATCATAAACAAATTTGGACATTGATGGTTTGGCAAATGTGGAAAAAAAATTGGCTGTAAAATTTACAAAAGAAGTCGAAAGTCGCAATATCATGTTTAAAGTAAAACAAAAATTTTTCAATAAGTATGAATGATATTTTATTAAATAACGACAATAATTCCGAAGAAACTGTTTATAGACCATGGCTTCAGTTTGTGAACAAAAAATTTATGGTTAAAGATAACCAGTTTTTCTTTATTGAATGTCAAAATGTCGGTTTTACGCAAGGAAGCAATGATTTAATTGTAAATAAATTAAAATTATTATTTAAAAAGTTTCCAAAATTATTTAATTTAGTTTATATTCTTTTTGGTGTAATTTTTATTGGAAAAAACGCGCAATATGCGATAAGAGCGATTGGAACCAGTGGTTTGATTTTGAATTTGGGCTCAGGGGTTAAGAAAATACGAAAAGATGTGGTCAATGTTGATTTTTATCCATTTGATGGAGTGGATATTGTCGCTGATATATCGGAGTTGCCTTTTATTGATAACTCAGTTGACGCGGTTGTTAGTGAGTTTGTTTTGGAGCATTTACCTAATCCAGAAAAAGTTGTTAAGGAGATGTTTCGCGTATTGAAGCCCGAAGGAATATTATATATTTCAGTACCGTTTGTGGCCAGTTTCCATTCCTCGCCAAATGATTTTTTCCGTTGGAGCAAACAAGGTTTAAGAGTATTGCTTAAAGATTTTCAGGAAATAGAAAGCGGTATTAGATGCGGTCCGACATCCGCTTTAGTTTATGTAATAAGTGAATGGCTTAGCACTGTTTTAAGTTTTGGCATGACAAAAATTCAGCAGATTCTTTTTATGATTTTTATGATATGTTTTTCTCCTTTAAAATTGTTGGATTTTGTAATTTCAAAGGTATCAAGTAGCGAGAATATCGCTTATGGTTTTTATTTTATTGGTAAAAAAATATGAATATAGCTTTAATTACCCCTCCCTATGATTTGATAAGGAAAGGATATGGATCCAAAAAGTTTATTAAAATTGGATTTTTTCCTCCTTTGGGAGTAGGATATTTAGCCACCCCATTATTAAAAAAGGGTCACAAGGTTAAAATAATCGATTGTCCGCCGTTAGAGTATCAGAACGAAGATGTTAAAAGAGAGTTAATTAATTTTAAGGTGGATATTATCGGAGTTTCATCTTTAACTGCTTCTGCGCAAGAGGCTTATTCTTTGATTAAATTTCTTAAGGATAGTTTTCCAAAAGTTCCGATAATTTTTGGTGGTGCCCACGTAAGCTGTTTTTCAGAAATTATTACAAAGGAAGCGCCGATGGTTGATTGCCTTTGTTATGGTGAATCGGAAACAATCCTAACAAAAATAGTAGATTCTTTTGAAAAAGACGGTAAAATAGACAAAAACATACCAGGCATAATGTTTAAAAATGAATGTGGAAATTTTGTTAGGAATTCTCCAATGATGCCTATAATGAATTTAGACGAGATATTGCCTCCCGCATACGAACTTTACGATTATAAAATTTACAGCCCGCTTCCTTTGCAGTATAAAAAATATCCAGTGGCTAATGTTATTACATCCAGGGGGTGTCCGTGGGGAAGGTGCACTTTTTGTTTCTCTTCGGGAAGGGCATCTCAAATATATAGACGACACAGCCCGAACCGAGTGATTAATGAATTGAAAATTTTAGTCAATGAGTTAGGAATAAAAGAAGTAACATTTTGGGACGATAATTTTTTGATAAATGAAGTTTGGATAAATGAATTTTGCGATCTTTTAGATCGTTCCGGGTTAAATATTCCTTGGTCAGCTTGCGGCAGAGTAAACACAGTTACAAAATCAATGTTGGAAAGATCTAAAAGGTCAGGCCTTTGGTGTGTTTTTTACGGATTTGAAACTGGAAACGAAGATTTACTTTTACGTATAAAAAAAGGCGCAACGTTAGACCAAGCCAGGCAAGCTGTAAAATGGACTAAAAATTTAGGCATAGACATCCGCGGATCATTTATGTTGGCCTTGCCTGGCGAAACTCCAGAAAAAGCCCACAAAACGATTAGATTTGCTAAAGAATTAGATGTGCCGTTTGCTCATTTTTTATTAACTTTTCCAGAGTGGGGGACAAAATTATATGATGATGCCATTAAAAGCGGACAAGTGGTTAACTCGTACAAGGGAAGAACAGGAGTCACATACATTCCGGAAGGATATAAGGATGCGGATGAAGTAAGAAATATGCAAAAAGAAGCTTATAGGTCGTTTTATTTTCGTCCATCATTTATTTGGAAACATTTTAAAAGATTAAAAAGTATTGATATTGTTAAGCAGTACTATAAAGGTTTAAAATATATTTTAGGAATTAGCCAATAATTTATGAAATTAAAAGAAAATAAAATTTTATTTATAATTCTATTGATAGCCTTTTTTTTACGTTTAGGAGGGATTTTTCACGGTTACCCTTTGATGGTTTTTAGTGATGAAGGCGCAACATTGTTGGCTAGTTTAAAAATGATAGGTACTTTTTCTCTGCGCGCTGGCAATGCATTAGGTTATTATTATCCAGCTCTGCTTTCTTATGTTTTTCTACCATTTCTTTCTTTTTTTATTGGTATTTGTCGATGGTTGGGGGTTTTTACCGATATTCAGCAGATTAAAGAAACTGTACTTTTAAATATAGGGTTTTTTGCTCCTCTAATAAGACTCGTCTCAGTATTATTCGGAACAGCTACGGTTTATTTGGTGTATAGAATAACTAAGGCATTATTTAATAAATCAATTGTTAGTTTATTGGCGGCCTGGTTTTTGGCCGTAAGTTTTTATCATTCTGGTGTTTCTCATTATGGTAATACTTGGACAATCCAGACCTTTTTCTATTTGTTAGTACTTCTTTGGGCCATAAATTTTTTAAAAAAATCAACTATTTCTTTTAGGGATTATATTTATGGAGCCTTGTTGGTTGGTTTATCATTTGGAATCAATTTTGTCGGTATCATAACTTATACTTGGTTTTTAATTGTTCATTTTTTAAAAAATAGAAACAAAAATTTAATAAATACCTTTTTAATAAATAAAAATTTTTGGCTGGCAAATTTTATTTTATTAGCCTTTATCGCCATAATTTATTGGTTAAATCCCGCAGGTTTAAATAATTATTTTAATCGAATAACCGTATCGGTTCCGCGAGATGACTACGCTTCGTATCAGTTGTTTCATGATAGCACCCTGTCCGGCTTATTTTTTTATCTTAAGAATGTGTTTTTTGTAGAGCCTTTCCTCTGTGTATTTTTTTTGGTGGGCAGTTGGATGTTGTGGAAAAAAGAAAAGACGGCATTTCTATTGGTTTCTGTCGGCGCTCTGCTCTATTTGGCATTATTATCGCCGCAGACTGGATTGTTAATTAGATATGCTTTGCCGCTAGACCCATTGTTAGCTATTGTTTCAGCCTATTTTTTATATGAACTTTTTAGTGTTTACAGTAAAAAATTAGGCATAATTTTATTAGTTGTTGCTTCGCTTTATGTGTTGATGTTTGGCGTATTATTTAATTTACGTTTAATGAAAATTGACACAAGAGTGTTGGCTAGAAATTGGATATTAAGCGATCTGCCGTCAGGATCAAGTATCAAAAATTATGATTTAGCGGATGAAATAAATTTAATAGAAGATAAAGCCAGCATTAATTTGATACAAAATTATTTGCCAGGACTACTTTCTACGAGGAGGAAATATTTGTTTGCTTTGGAAGAATATCAATATCCAAAACCGAATTTTTTTGTTTTAAATTATGAATTACCGGCTGGAATTTTACCAAAAACTGATTATATTATTTTAAGCGATATTGAAAAAAAAGATTTGGATAGTAAAGCAGGGACGATTTTGGATGAGTATTCTTTAATTAAGCGTTTTTATCCTGTAGAAACGCCAATTAATGGTGTTTGGCCCGGTTATTATGAACTTGGAGCCCCTTTTAATCACTCTATGTTTAAACCGTTAATGTTATTTAGATTGTATGGCATGGGACCGTATGTTGAAATTTATAAAATAAAATCATCGGAATGAAAATTTTGTATATCACAAACAATCTAAGCGGTTCAGATGGTTGGAGTAGGTATAGCATTGACATTGCTAAGGCGTTTGATGAACAAGAAACATTGTGGGTAGTTTCAAATAAATTAGAAAATAAATTTAGTCAGAAGAAATTATTATACGAACCGTTGCGATATCTATCAAACATTTTTTGGGTTTTTGTTTCCGCCGTAAAGATAAATAAAACTATAAAAAGTTTTTCTCCCGATGTTGTTCATTTTTTGGTTGAGCCGTATCTAATGGTTTTACCTTTTTTGAATATAAAAAAAGCAAAAATCGTTTCCACAGTACATGGGACATATTCATTTTTGCCAAACACCAGAAAAAATGGAATTAAAAAAATTATTTTATTATGGTGGATAAAGTTTATTTATAAAAAGATAGATAATATAGTTGCTGTTAGCAATTACACGAAAAATTATTTGATTGGATGTTTAAACGATTATCATATTAAAGGCGTAAAAGAAAAAATAACCGTTATAAGCAATGGAGTTGATTTTTATAATTTTTATCGCGCACGTGAAAAAAAATATATAACTAAGACGAAACATATATTATTTGTAGGCGCGGTTAAGAGGAGAAAGGGATTGCATGAAGCGATTAACGCTTTAAAATTTTATAACGATAATTTTTCAAGCGATTTTGTTTTTGATATTGTAGGATATTATAAAAAAAAAGATAAATATTATTTGTATTTGAAATCGTTGATAAATTCATACGAATTGGACGACAAAATTAAATTTAAAAATAGAGTTGACGAATTAATTTTACGTGATTATTATGTTAAAGCTGATTTGTTTTTAATGTTGTCCACAAAGGAAGAAAATAAATTTGAAGGATTCGGACTGGTTTATTTGGAAGCAAACACCTATGGCGTTCCTTGTGTAGGCGCCAAATATAGCGGGGCGGAAGACGCTATTTTGGATGGAAAAACCGGTTATTTGGCGGAAGCGAATTCTAGAAAGGATGTGTCCGATAAAATTAATTTGGTTTTGGATAAACATACTATTAATTCGGATGTTTGCGTAAGTTGGGCAAAACAAAACGATATAAAAATAAAAAGCAAGGAAATATTTGAAATATATAAAAAAATTAAATAAATTTATGAGAATTTTTCAAGGATTGTATAAAATTAAAGAAGATTTTAAATGGTTATTCGGTTATCCGATTGTGGATTTTTTTACTGATTCGTGTGTTAATTATGATAAGTATTGGGAGAAAAGAGGTCGTAACAGTCGTCCTTTTTTGTCAAAATGGCAGAAAAAAAGAGCTGTCTTTGTTTTAAAATCAATTGAAAAAGGTTCCACAGTATTGGATTTAGGATGCGGAGACGGCATCCTTTTAAAATATCTTCAAGAAAAGGCAGAAATTAAAGGATGTGGCGTGGATTCAAGCGATAAGATTTTAAACCAGGCAAAATCCATAGGAGTTTCCACTATAAAAATGAATATTATTGACATAGACAATATAAAATCACTATCAATATTTGATTATATAACATGTTTTGAAATTATTGAACATTTGTCTTGCCCAGAAATTTTACTGAATTGCTTAAAAGAAAAAGCGCGCAAAGCTATTTTTTTTTCCATTCCAAATACAGGATATTATGCGCATCGTTTAAGATTACTATTCGGCAAATTTCCATTACAGTGGGCCGGGCATCCAGGTGAACATTTGCGTTTTTGGACGCTATCAGATATAAAATGGTGGGTAAAATCATTAGGTTTTAATATTGAAAGTTTGGAATTATATGAAGGATTTCCCATATTAAATAAAATATTTCCGTCATTATTTGCGCAAGGTATATTACTAAAAATAGTTGATAACAATAAAGTGAAAAATAATGCGAAATAAAATTATGAGAGTTTTTTTGGTTTTACTGAAAATTAATTCTAATTGCCAGTGGCATGTTGGATTGTCTTATATTTCCGCCGTGCTTAAAAAAGGAGGGCACGATGTGGAACTGTTTGAACTTGAAAATTTTCATGAACAAAATCATTTTTTGTTGGAAAGAATAAAAGAATTCCGTCCAGGAGTAATTGGTATATCCTCCAATTCTCATCAGTTTAAATATGTTGATATTTTGGCAAAAGAGATTAAAGATTGCGTGTCAGTTCCGATATTTTTAGGTGGAGTTCATACAACTTTGAACCCGGAAAATATTAAGGAACTGAAATATGTGGATGGTGTTTGTATCGGAGAGGGAGAAGAAGCGTTTTTGGAATTGGTAAATGCCATAAATAATAAACGAAATTTAACGGATATAAAAAATTTTTGGATAAAACACGGAGGTGAAGTTATAAAAAACACCAGCCGTCCTTTAATTGAAAATTTGAATTTTTTACCATTTCCCGATCGTTCAATTTTTAATTATTTTAAAGAGAAAAAAACTAAAAAAGTACCGCGTTTTATTTTTTCCCGCGGGTGCCCTTTTGACTGCGCTTATTGTTGTAACCACGCGATAAAAAAAGTTTATAAAGATTTAGGAAAATATGTTAGATTCAGGACTGTTAATATGGCCATCGCTGAAATTGAAGCGGAGCTGCAAAAATATAATTTTTCTCATTTTAAATTAGACGACGATACCTTTTCTTTAAATAAAAGTTGGTTAAAAGAATTTTGTAATACAATTGCGATCAAAAATTGGAATTTAACTTTTGAATGCAATGTTCGTCCTGGCACAATTGACGCGGAAGCGATGAATGCTTTAAAAAAAGGCGGATGTACTTTGGTAAAAATTGGTATAGAAACCGGGAATGAAGCATTAAGAAAAGAAGTGCTGAACAGAAAATTTTCAAATCAAGATATAATTAAAACATTCAAAATAGCTAAAGAAAATGGCATAAAAACCTTTTCTTTTAATATGATTGGCATACCTGGTGAAAATCGTACGACAATTAAAGAAACCATTGATTTAAACGCAAAAATAAAGCCGGATTTTATGCAGGTAACCATTTTTTATCCTTATCGTGGAACTGTTTTGGGGGATGAGTGTTTTCGGAAAGGGTATGTGGAAAGATTCTCTGAAGATTCGTATATGGAAAAATCTTCTTTAAAATTACCAGGTATTTCAAGACACCTGATAGAAAAGTCTGCTAAAAATTTTAAGTTTAAAGTATATTGGCATTATGACAAAAAAAAAGCGTTAAAAGAAGCTATTTTAATAGTAAAAATGTTTATTTTGTCTAATTTTGTACTTTGTTTTGTTTTTAAAAAAGCCCGTATTTTGGTTAAAAACATTAAAAAAATTAGGTTGACTTTAATCAGAAAAATGATAAAATAGCCGCATATTTAAAAAAAATTTATTTTATGAATATTATTGCTATTATCCCCGCTAGAATGGGTTCTACCCGTTTTCCGGGTAAACCGTTGGCTAAAATTAATGGTATCCCGATGGTCGGTCATGTTTATTTTAGGAGCAAAATGAGCAAGATTCTTTCTGATGTTTATGTGGCTACTTGTGACAAAGTAATTGCGGATTATGTAACTTCAATCGGTGGCAAGGTAATTATGACAAAGAATGCGCACAAGCGAGCTAGCGACAGGGTTGCGGAAGCTGCGCAAAAAATAGAGCAGGAAACCAAAAAAAAAGCGGATATTATTGTTATGGTTCAAGGAGATGAGCCGATGATCGTGCCGGAAATGATTAATGCCTCGCTTCGTCCATTGATAAAAGACCCGTCTTTGCGAGTGGTTAATTTAATGAGTAAAATTCATAATGTAGAAAACCATAATGACCGCAATGAAATAAAAGTTGTTGTTGATAAAGAAAATAATGCTTTATATTTTTCTCGAGAGGCGATTCCAACTCGTTGTAAAAACTGCAATAAAATTACAATGTATAAACAAGTTTGTGTCATTCCTTTTCGTAGAAATTTTTTGTTTGAGTTCAGCGCTCTCAAACCGACACCGTTGGAGATAGTAGAGTCAATAGATATGTTGCGTGTGTTGGAGCATGGACAAAAAGTCCGTATGGTTCTATCACCGGTAGAAAATACATTTAGCGTTGATACAAGTGAAGATTTATTAGAAGTGGAAAAATTAATGAAGAATGATCCGCTCATTGTTAAGTACAAAAAATATTAAAAAATTAAACTAAGGCAAAATTAATTTATGCCTGAAATAAGTATAATTATTCGGACATTTAATGAAGAAAAACACTTGCCAGTTCTTTTAGAAGCGCTATCAAAGCAAACTTTTAGAAATTTTGAAATAATTTTGGTTGATTCCGGTTCCACCGACAAAACACTTTTAATTGCTCAAGATAAGTGTAAAAAAATTATACGGATTCATAGCCGTGATTTTACTTTTGGTTATTCTTTAAATGTCGGGTGTCGTAACAGTTTGGGAAAATATTTTGTTATTATTTCCGCCCACGCTTTTCCATCAAATAATAAATGGCTGGAAAATTTAACAGCGCCATTTATTGATGAGAGTGTGGCAATGACCTATGGTAGGCATATAGGAGCGGAACAAAATAAGTTTTCTGAAAAAAGAGATTTTAAAAAATATTTTTGTTCATCGGAAAAAAATTCGCACCCATTCTCTTTTTTTGCAAATAATGCGAATTCAGCAATAAAGCGTTCTGTTTGGGAAAAACATCCATTTGATGAGTGTCTGACCGGCTTAGAAGATATTGCTTGGGCAAAAAAAACACAAGATTTAAATTTAATAACAAAATACGTTCCGGAAGCAGTTGTTTATCATATTCACGAAGAATCGTGGGATAAAATTTATAATCGTTATCGTCGTGAAGCGATTGCTGCCCGCCACATCGGTTTACCACACCCGCCGCTAGCTTCCCCAAGTTTTAAAAGATTCATTACTTATATATGCGGAGATATTTTTGATGACTTAAATAATTTTAACCGAAATCGTTTAAAAGAAATATTTTTATTTCGTTTTTACCAATGGATAGGCACTCGTCATGGCTGGTTTCATAATAAAAATAATCGCAGTTTCACCTTAAAAGACAGAGATAGCCTATATTTTTCCGGCGCGAATAATGGAGTTGTTGTTTTAGATAAAAATTGCGCGCAATGGAAAGAAATTGCAATGCCCGAGGTTAAACCAGGCGATGTTTTGGTAAAAGTAGCTTATGTAGGAGTTTGTCAGACCGATTTGGAAATTTATAAAGGCGAACTCGGCTATTATAAACATGGGATAGCTAAATACCCAATTATTCCTGGTCATGAATTTTCAGGTGAAGTTGTTAAAGTTGGCGCAAATAATCAAAAGACTTTTAAAATTGGCGATAAGGTTGTAGGCGAATGCGTTATTTCTTGCGGAAATTGTTCGTTTTGTAGAAAAGGGAATCGCATTGCTTGTGTTGAAAGAAAAGAAATTGGAGTAATGAATCATGATGGAGCTTATTCAAAGTTTATTGTTTTGCCGGCACATTTTTTACATCACATCCCGGAAGAGTTGGATTTAAAAGTCGCTTGTTTAGCTGAACCTTTAGCAGTAGTGTTACGTGCCGTTAGAAGAGTAGAACACAGAATAAAATTTGCGAGTCGGTGCGCTGTTGTTGGCGCGGGACCGATTGGCAATTTTTGCGCGCAAATTTTAAGCGCGCTTGGTCATACAGTAAAAGTTTACGATAGAAATGAATCAAGGCTTAAATTTTTTAAAAAAAATATTATAACCAGTAGCGCTACATTGGAAGATTGCGCAGATTATGATTTAATTATTGAGGCGAGCGGAAATTTAGATGCTTTGAGCTGTGTTTTAACAAAAAGTCGAGCAGGTTCCATAATCCTTTTATTAGGTTTTCCTTACGGTAAATTAAAATATAATTTTGAGGATGTCGTCGGTAAAGAAAAAACAATAATAGGTTCAGTTGGTGGTTCTAATGAAGATTTTGTAAAAGCTTTGCAGATTTTGTCAACCTTAGATACTGTTAATTTTTTAAAAGCAGTAGTCCCTATTAAAGAGTTTTTGTATGCTTGGAAGTTGCATTCATCTAAAGAGTATTTAAAAGTTATATTATCTGTTGGTTAAGTTGATTAAAAAGTATGGAGAAGCGATTTATAGACGTTACATTGCCAATTGATAAAGGCATGCCGATTTGGCCTGATAGCACAGGGATTAATTTTAGTTGGACACATTGTTTGAACAAAGGAGGAATGGTTAATTTGACGCGGTTAGACATGGATGTTCATGCCGGTACTCATGTGGAGGGACCTTTACATTATTATGCTAATGCGATTTCGGTTGATGAAATTCCGTTGGAAATTTTTTTAGGAAGAGCTTTGGTCGTTGATTTACCGGCGGTAGATAAAATAACGGCAAATGATTTAGAAAAATTGAGTTTACCAAAAGGTATTAAACGTTTGCTTTTTCGGACAAAAAATTCCGAACTCTGGAAAGATTTTAAACAATCATTTTATGAAGATTTTGTCGGCCTTTCTTCTGGCGCCGCGCAATGGGTAGTTGACAAAAAAATAAAATTAATTGGAATTGATTATTTATCTGTAGCGAATTTTAAGCAAGGAAGATCGGTGCATGAAATATTGTTGAAGGGAGGCGTGGTTATTTTAGAGGGTTTAAATTTGCTAATGGCTCCAGCCGGTGAATACGAAATTATCTGTCTTCCTATTAAGTTGATCGGCAGAGAAGCGTCACCAGCTCGCGTAATTTTAAAAAAATTATGAGCATTAAAAAATGGAAAATTTTAGTATCCGCTCCATATTTTCAATTGGTACTGGACAAATACCGCGATTTTTTTGATGAACACGAAATTAAGTTGGTAGTGCCACCGGTCAATGAAAGGATGTCAGAAGAAGAATTGCTGAAATACATTTGCGACATTGATGGCGTAATTTGCGGTGACGACCGTTTTAGCGCTCGTGTGATAGACGCAGCTACGAAATTAAAAGTTATATCAAAGTGGGGGACAGGCATTGATTCTATTGATATAGTGGCTGCTAAAAAAAAAGGTATAGCAGTAAAGAACACACCAAACGCTTTTACTAAACCAGTAGCCGATACAGCTATGGCTTTTATCTTATCTTTTGCCAGGCAAATACCGTGGATTGACAAAGAAATGAAAGATGGCAAGTGGAAAAAATTTTGTACAAATTCTTTAAGCGAAAGAGTATTGGGTATTATAGGTGTTGGTAAAATCGGTCAGGCCGTAGCTCGTTGCGGCAAGGCATTTGGAATGCGAATCATAGGAAATGATACAAATGAAGTACCAACTGATTTTCTTCGTGAAACTGGGATGATATTGTCGTCTCTTAATGAATTGGTTTCGCAAGCTGATTATATTACTATACATTGTGATTTGAATCCAACAAGTTTTCATTTAATCGGCGCGCCACAGTTTGCTCTAATGAGTAATACTTCTTATATTATTAATACGGCGCGCGGTCCGATAATAGACGAATCGGCTTTAATTCAAGCGCTAAGTGAAAAAAAAATTGCAGGGGCCGGGTTAGATGTGTTTGAAAAAGAACCTTTGCCAGTGGATTCTCCCTTATTAACGTTTCCTAATGTTCTTTTGACGCCGCACAATGCTAATTCCAGCCCGGCGGCTTGGCAAAAAGTACACGAGAATACAATAAAAAATTTACTTGAAGAACTGCAAAAGTATGATAAATAATATGAACCAGCACATATCAGTTGAATCTCAAGAGGATGGTGTCATTAAAATATTTAATGAAGAAGGAAAAATATTGGAAAAATTTTTTGTAAAAGAAAACTTACAAAGAGCATTAGATTTATTAAAAAAAATAAACGGTTTGAAGACAAAAAAAGGGGTTCCTATCTATGAAATGAGAAAATTTAAAGGAAAATCAGTTTGGGCTTTTCAACAACATAATATTTTTTGGAATTATTTGAGAAATTATGTAATGTATGAACCGATAATAAAATTTTTACATAGCTTGAGTTTTAATAGTGTGAAAATTTCGGAAAATTTAAGAGAATTGGAAAAAATACTTAAAATTAACGGTTTGATAGTGGTAAATAGTAAAGAAGCGGACGGTATTCGTAAAATTAAGATATTATTAAAAATATTTTTAGCTAAAATTTTTTCTATAATGATAACTTTAACAGCATTTTTAAAATTATTTTTTAGTCGCTCCGGCACATTGGTTTATACACCGGATAAATATTCTAAACATGATTGCGATTTTAGATTTGCCCCTGTTTATGATTATTTAAGAAAAAATAAAATTGATTTTGTTGAAGTGTTTCATACGCTTCTTGGCGGAGAATTTTATAAAAATTTTTTTAAAAGAAAGAGACCGGTTATTTATTTAGAGGCGTTAACTAATAGTTTTTTTTTAAATAAAAAAGATAATATTATTGATATTGATTTTGTTTCCATTGAACAATACAATGTTCCATATATAACGCATCTTTTGTCCGAAATTGATAAAACGTCGCAAACCAGCGCGAGATTAATAAAAATTATAAGCTTATTTTTAAAATTATCTAAAATTAAAAGATTGGTTGCGATTGATGATGTTAGATTTACTAACGAGCTTGTGATGGCGTGCAGATTAAATAATATAAAGACATATGCTTTTCAGCATGGACATTTTACAAAATACCATGTTGGTTGGATGAATTATGGAATACCGCAAGAGCTGTCCGTGACTTTTGATAAACTATTTGTCTGGAATGATTATTGGAAAAATATTTTATTTGATTACAGCTCTCAGTATAATGAAAAAAATGTTAGTGTCGGCGGGTGTTTACGGAAACTGCCGAACATTTTGTATAAAAAAAGTTGCGCAAAAATTACGAACATTTCCCAAGTAAGCATCCTCCTGCCTTTTGAGGGAATGGTTGGACGAACTGGCACTATGATGGAAATTAAAAATTTTATTACAAAATTTTTAAATTTGAATGTAAATATTTTTTTTAAAACAAGACCAGATTCTGATATTAAAGCGCAATTAAGCAATTATGGGCTAAACGATAATAGTAGAGTTGGCATAGTTAGCGAGATAAGCAAAGAAGTCCTTTTTAAAATAGACGCTGTCGTTGGATTATATAGTACTTTTTTAAACGAGATGATTTTTTATGATAAACCGATATTTTTAATGAAGACATCTTTTGATTTAGGGCACAGATTAACAGATGATGGGCTAGCCACACCTTTGGAAGAATGCTTTAACCCAAAAGTTGTTGTTGACGGAATCAATAATTTTAGCTCAAAAAAGAAAATTGTTTGGACCGAAACAATAAATATTGAGCAGACACTGGATAAAATATTTTTTTTAAATTTATCTGATTAATAATTATCTTTTTATGTTATTAAATTACAAAAAAATAATTAGTTTATATCACTTGTTTAAAAAAGGGTACGGTAAGCATAAAACAAAAATAGCTGTAATGATTTTTTTGAGTTTTATCGGGTCGGTTATGGAGGGGGTTGGCCTCACTATGATTATTCCTCTTTTGTCTTTTGTTAGTAAAGAAGGGTCTTCTAACCAAGGAGAAATATACGCTACGCTTTCAAAAGTCTTTTCTTTTTTTGGAATAAATTTTTCAATTAAAAATTTATTGTTTGTAATTTGTGTTTTGTTTTTAGTTAAGGCAGTAGTACAATTTTGTTCAGGATATGTTAACACGCGTATTATAACCAGTTTTGAATTAGACAATAAAAAAGAATTGTTTAAAATGACAATGGAATCAAATTGGCTATATTTGTCTAAACAAAAATTAGGTCATTTAGTTCAAAATATTACAACTGATGTAGATTATAGTTCGCGACTGTTTAGCCTCATAAGCGGCGTGTCAATAATGATTATTAATTTGTGTGTTTATACTTTTTTAATTTTTAGTATTTCAATCCCGGTTTCTTTGTTATTGATTGTTTTAATGATTTTTATTTTCTTTTTTCTTAAACCATTATTTTATAAAAGTAGAATGCTATCGGCTAAATTAAGTTTATGGTATAAAGAATTGTCTCATTTTGTAAATCAGGTGGTTTTAGGAATGAAATCAATTAAAGCGATGTCGGTGGAAAAAAAGATTATAAAAGAAGCGGATCGTTATTTTGATGATTATAGAAACTTAACTTTTAAAATAGCATTGTTTGACAATTTAATGAATTCAATAACACAGCCCATAGGCATGCTATTCGTGTTAGCAATTTTTGTTTTTCTGTACAAGTTTGTTGGATTTGATTATGGCTCTTTTACGGTCATAATTTATGCTATTTATAAAGTTTTTACTTATTTACAAAATACTCAAGTTCAAATTCAAAGAATGAATATATTTTCTCCTTATTTGGTTAATTTATTAAAATATAAGGAACACACGAGTGTTTTTTTTGAAAAGAATGAAGGAAAAAAACGATTTAATTTTAAGAATGCTTTAAAATTTCAAGATGTTAAGTTTTCTTACGGTGAAGATAAAATTGTTTTAAACGGGATTAATATTATTTTTCGTAAAGGAGAAGTTACTGGTATTTTTGGCCCTTCAGGGTCTGGAAAAACCACGGTGGCGGATTTAATTTTGCGCCTTTACAACCAAAGCTGCGGGCATATATTATTGGATGAAGAAAATATCGCCGATATTGATATGGAAACATGGAGGAATAATATCGGTTATGTTTCACAGGACTTCTTTTTAATAAATGATACAATAGAAAATAATATTAAATTTTATAGAGACGATATTACTCACGATGATATTATAGAAGCGGCAAAGATGTCTAATATTTATGATTTTATTGAAGGATTGCCTGATAAATTCGCTACTGTAATAGGAGAAAGAGGGGTTTTGCTTTCCAACGGCCAAAGGCAAAGAATTGTTTTGGCAAGAATTTTATCTAAAAAGCCAGATATTTTAATTCTAGATGAAGCCACAAGCTCTTTGGATAATGAAACCGAAATTTTTATTCAAAAAGCGATTGAGAATTTAAAGGGCAGAGTAACCATCATAGTAATAGCGCATAGATTGACCACATTGGATAATGCTGATACAATTTACGCGATAAACGAGGGTGTTGTTATTGAGAGTGGAAAACCGAAAGAGCTTTTAGCAAACAAGGACTCTTATTTCTGTAAAGTTTATAATTTAAAAGGTGTATTATAATTTATGCGTGTAATGTTAATGGAGTGGGCAAATTCACTTCCCGAGTTGGTAGATGTGGCGAGTAAATTAAAAGAAAATGGCCATCAAATTTTGTATTGGGTAAGGAACGACTCTCATTTTAAAGTGGATGAATCAGCTTTTTTCGGTACGATATTTCATAGTCATATAGAAGCCAGAGAGGGAAAGCCGGCTATTGGATTAAAATTAACCGATTTTGAACCATTGGGATCGGACATTATCTTCAATTTTTTTAATGCGGAGTCGGTTTTTATGTATAATGTGGAGAGATATTATCCAAAAAAAAAGGCACAAGAAAAAAAACAATTATTTTATGATCTGCTTAGATATTGGTATGGGTTAACGGTCAAGCTTAAACCAGACGTGGCTATTTTTGAAGAAATTCCACACCACTTACATTCGCACGTTGCCTATTCGGTGTTAAAATTTTTCAACATAAAAATAATTATTTTAAATTCTATAGGTTTGAATAACAGATTACTCATTACATCGGATATTAAATTTAACAGCCAAAAACTTCGGTTAAGAATGAAAGAAAATTCTGACAAAGATTTTAACTTGGGAGATCTTTCCCCAGAGATAAAAATAAATATTAATAATGGGACTAACTATACAAAATTGCCAACTCAAACGATAGCTTTATATAATGAGCAAAAAATAAAAAATAAAAATAACAATAATGTCCTTGTTGCTAAATTGATTTTTTGGTTAAAAATATTTATCAGTTTTCGTATATTTAGGATTACTTATAATTTTGTAAAAAATCGAATAGGCGGCAACGCCAAAAAAGAATACCTGAAAGCGCAAAAATTACCAGATTTTAATTTAAAATATATTTATGTGCCATTGCATTATCAACCAGAGGCGTCTACAAATATTCTTGGTGGAATGTTTGTAAATCAGATTAATCTTATAGAAATTCTCTCCGCTTCGTTGCCGGAAGGATGGAATATTTATGTTAAAGAACATCCAATACAGTTTTATGTTAATGGAATTGGGTATAATTCATATAGGTTCAAAGGATTTTATAATAGAATTTCCAATATAAAAGGAGTGAAAATTATTCCTATGGATACTGATACATTCAAATTAATTGAAGAATGCAAGGCGGTAGCCACTGTTACTGGCACTGCTGCTTGGGAATCCGTTCTTCGATTAAAACCGGCTTTGATATTTGGCGATAATTGGTTTCAAGATTGTCCGGGGATATTCAAAGTAAACAATGTGGAAAAATGCAAGGCGGCATTGAATTTTATTAAAAACGGAAGTTTTAAGACAACGAAGCAGGATATAATTCGTTTTTTATTTTCTGTTGAAGAAGCAACCATATTTGGAAATTTTTCTTTTATTAAATCAGAAGATACGGTGGATTCCGCAACGAATGTGGATAATATTTATAAATCAATTATTGAATCAATGAAATAATTTTAAATATATGTCTTTAGGTTTTTTAAAAGGTTCTTCCATTTTGATCACCGGAGGAACCGGTTCTTTTGGAAAACAATGCATTAAAGCTCTGCTTCAAAAAACAGAAGCTCGGCGAATAATTATTTTTAGTCGAGATGAATATAAACAGGTAAAAATGGCCGCGGAATTTCCTGATACGGAAGGACGGTTAAGATTTTTTATTGGAGATGTTCGTGATAAAGAAAGACTAGAGAGGGCTTTCAACGATGTTGACTATGTTATACACGCCGCCGCGTTGAAGCATGTTCCGATTTTGGAATACAATCCTTTTGAAGCGATAAAAACTAATATTTTAGGATCTAAAAATGTGATTGATGCGGCGATTGACTGTCGCGTTAAGAAAGTTATTTTAGTTTCTACTGATAAAGCCGCTAACCCGGCAAATTTATATGGCGCGACTAAATTATGCGCCGAGAGACTGATGATTAGCAGTAATGTTTATGGCGCCGAAAAAACTAAATTCTCCGTAGCTCGTTACGGCAATGTTTTTGGTAGCCGAGGCAGTTTAGTAGAACTAATTAAAAAACAAATGTCTAAAGGAGAGGTTGCTTTAACTCATGAAGATATGACCAGGTTTTGGATTACTTTAGACCAAGGAGTAAATCTTGTTTTGTCGGTTTTGGAAAAAATGCAGGGAGGAGAAATTTTTGTTCCTAAAATACCAAGTATGAAGATTAAGGATTTAATTCAAATTTTAGCGCCAGGATGCAAATTAAAAATTATCGGCATTCGACCAGGAGAAAAATTACACGAAGTTTTAATAACACAGGAGGAAGCAAGGCACACGAAAGACGCGGATGATTACTATGTTATTTTACCGGAAATTAAAGGGTGGTCTATTAATAGTAGTTATGCCGAAAATAAAAATTTTTCAGATTTATATTTTAGTAGCGATAAAAATCATTTTTGGCTTGACCAAGAAGCCATAATTAAACTTCTATCCACTATTTCTAATGAATAATAGTAATTTGAAATATGAAAAAGCCACTCATTATACCTTATGGACACCAAACAATAAGAAATGACGATATAGCAGAGGTGGTAAAAGTATTAAAGTCAAATTATTTGACACAGGGTCCAAAAGTCAAAGAATTTGAGCAGAATCTTGCTGATTATTGCGGAGAAAAATATGCAGTAGTTTTTTCTTCTGGCACAGCGGCTTTGGAGGCGGCTTATTATTCTGCCGGTATTGGTGCTGGAGACGAGATAATAACGACGCCGCTTACTTTTGCCGCAACTTCAAATATGATATTGGCTCGCGGGGCGAAACCTGTTTTTGTTGATATTGATTCTTCCACCGGTAATCTTGACCCGAAAGAGTTTGAAAAGAAAATTAATAAAAAAACAAAATCGCTAGTTGTGGTTGATTATGCCGGGATGCCGGCAGATCTAAATTTGTTTAAAGAAATTTGCAACAAAAATAACCTCGTTTTTATTGAGGATTCATCCCACGCTCTTGGCGCCTCATTTGAAGGTAAAAAAGTTGGCGCTATTGCAGACATGACTATATTTAGTTTTCATCCAGTTAAATCCATCACCACAGGAGAGGGAGGAGCGGTTATCACTGGCAAGAAAGATTATTACGAAAGGCTCGTTTTATTTAGAAGCCACGGTATTATTAAAGATAAGAAAAAATTTTTTAGTAAGAGCCCGGCGGAGTGGTATCACGAAATGCAAGATATTGGATTTAATTTTCGTCTTTCTGATATATGCGCCGCGCTAGGAGTAAGCCAAATGAGAAAACTTGATAAATTTATCGCAAAAAGAAAGTCAATTGCCAAACGTTACAAAAAAGAGCTCAGTGGTCTTAAAAATTTTATATTGCCAAAAGATATATCTGGGCGTGAATCCAGCTGGCACTTATTCGTTTTACGGATTATCCCATTAAAAAAGCATCTTCGTAATTTTGTCTTTACTAAGTTGCAAAACAAAGGAATAGGCGTCCAAGTTCATTATTTACCGGTTTATTTACACCCATATTATCAAATGTTAGGATATAAAAAGAATCTTTGCCCAAAAGCCGAGTTTTTTGCAGAATCGGAAATTTCTATACCTATTTTTCCAACCCTTTCTTTTCGAAATCAGTCTCTTATAATTAAAACATTAAAAGAAATTGATAAAATGTTGTGAAAATTATTTTTTGAAAAAGATAAAAATAATATTTATGAAAAAAGGGCAATCTCTTTGGAAAAAGGCTAAAAAAATTATTCCGGGCGGCAATCAACTTCTTTCCAAGAGGTCGGAAATGTTTTTGCCAAATGGATGGCCATCTTATTATTCTAAGGCAAAAGGAGTTTATGTTTGGGATCTTGATGGAAATAAATATATAGACATGTCAATTATGGGTGTTGGAAGTTCTCTTTTAGGGTATTCCGACGCAGATGTAAACAGTGCGGTTAAGAAGGCTGTAGACAAAGGAGTTGTTTCAACTTTAAACGCGCCAGAAGAAGTTGAACTAGCGGAGATATTATGCAAAATTCATCCTTGGGCAAAGATGGTTAGATTCGCTCGTTGTGGTGGGGAAGCTATGGCAATAGCAATTAGAATTGCCAGAGCTTACAGTGGAAAAGATAAAATAGCCTTTTGCGGCTATCATGGGTGGTCGGATTGGTATTTAGCGGCCAATCTTTCTGATGATAAGAATCTGGACGGCCACCTTCTCCCAGGGTTAGAACCGCACGGTGTACCCCGTGTATTAAAGGGAACGCTTTTACCGTTTCATTACAATAAAATCTCTGAACTTGAAGATATAGTAAAGAAAAATGGTAAAAAATTAGGTGTTATTGTGCTTGAACCAATGAAGGGCGAATATCCTAAAGATAATTTTTTAAAAAAAGTGCGGGTAATTGCTGATAGAATTGGCGCAGTCCTTGTTTTTGATGAAGTAAGTAGCGGCTGGAAGATGACTTTTGGAGGGTCGCACCTCCTTTATGGCGTAAATCCAGATATTGCTGTTTTGGCCAAGGCCATAGGCAATGGTTTTGCAATGGCGGCGATTATTGGTCGGCGCGAAGTAATGCAGGCCGCGCAATCAACATTTATTTCAAGCACCAGTTGGACAGAGCGCGTGGGGTTAGTAGCCGCTTTAGCGACACTTAAAAAAATGAAACGATTAAAAGTAGCCGAAAAAATTCAAATTATTGGCAACAAGGTTAAAAAAATTTGGGTTAAAAAAGCTGGAAAATATGGGTTATTAATTACTACAGGCGGTTTGCCTCCTTTTAGCAATTTTATTTTTAATTACAGTAATAAACACCAGGCGCTCAAGACGCTTTTTATTCAAGAAATGCTCAAAAGAGGCTTCCTCGCTTCCAATCAGTTTTTTCCAAGTTATATGCACACTGACGTAATTTTAAAAAAATATGAAAAAGCGGTAGATGATGTTTTTAAGATTTTGAAAGAAGCTATTGACACCAACACGGTTGAAAAACGTTTAAAAGGACCGGTTGCTCATACAGGGTTTGCCCGGCTTAATTAAACAATAATGTTGTTATGAAAGTAAAATAGTGTCTTTGGGTTAAAAAAATGTTTTATATGGGTTTACAAAAAAGCAATTTTGTATTAGGCACGGTTCAACTTGGAATGAAGTATGGTCTTAATAATAGGCATAGTCAGCCAACTCCAGACGAATCGTTCTCTATTTTAGACGCGGCTTTTGCTGCTGGCATCAACACATTTGATACTGCCTACGCTTATGGTACGGCGGAAGATATACTTGGAGCATGGATTAAAGATAGATCGTTAGCTGATAAAATTCGAATCATTTCTAAAATGAAACCGCATGTTTTGAATGACTATCCAGATGGCGCAAAAGCCGTTGATATTATTAAGATAGAATTAGAAAAAACGTTGAATCGTCTTAATCTTAAATCTATTGATGGTTATTTATTTCATTCGCCTCATTATATTTATTTGCGTCACATGGTGGATGGAATGAAGAAAATTCGCGATATTGGCGTAGTAAAAAATATTGGCGTTTCAATTTATAACGAAGCAGAGGCTTTGCAAGCGGTAGAAATGGGAATTGATTATGTGCAAGTGCCTTATAATATTTTTGATCAACGTTTGGATCGGACCGTTTTTTTTGAATTAGCAAAAAAAAATAAAGTAACCGTGTTTGCGCGCAGTCCTTTTTTGCAAGGGTTGCTATTGACGCGCCCCGAACGCATACCGAAAAACCTTTTTTATATGCGTCCGTATGTGGAGCAGTTTATTGAAATTGTTAAAAAATACCATTTGTCGCCAGTGGAAGCCTCTCTTATATTTGTAAAAGCGCATTGCAGAGCAGATTATATCGTATTTGGTATTGATACACTTTCCCAGTTGAAAAATAATATTGATATAATAAATAATTTTTTACCAAATACAGTGAAAGGATTAGTGGAAGAGATAGAAAATTGTTTTAAAGATTTCAACCAAGGAGCTGTTAACCCGAGTCTGTGGAGTAAAATAAAATTATGATAGTCTGTATTATACAAGCACGAATGGGGTCAACGCGTTTGCCGGGTAAGGTTTTAAAATCTATTTTAGAAAAGCCGATGCTTTTTAGGCAAATTGAGCGTGTGAAACGCGCGAACACCATTGATAAAATTATTATTGCTACAACAATAAACAGGGAAGATGACATTATCGCATCTACGGCTCGTGAAGCTGGAGTTGATTGCTTTCGAGGTAATGAAGCTGATGTTCTGGATCGTTATTATCATGCGGCAAAATTGGCTAAAGCCGACATCGTTGTTCGTTTGACAGGAGACTGTCCGCTCTCCGACCCGGATGTTATTGATGAAACTGTTGGATATTTTTTAAAATACGCAAAAGACTTGGATTATGCTTCAAAACCGGTTAATTATCCTGAAGGACTTGACGTGGAGGTTTTTACTTTTATAGCGCTTGAACGTTCTTGGAAAGATGGAAAAAAAATATCAGAGCGAGAGCATGTAACACCTTTTATATATACACACCCGGAAATTTTTAGAATTGGGGTGGCGCAACAAAGCGGTGGAAAAGATTATTCAAAGATGCACTGGTCGGTTGACACTGCGGAAGATTTTGTTTTTGTTACAAATATATTCAAAATGTTGTACCGCAAAAATCCATTTTTTTCTAAGGATGATATAATTAAACTTTTAAAAAATCATCCCGAATTACTATTTATTAATAAAGGAGGGACGGGATACGAGGGGTATGAAAAATCTTTAAAGGAAGATAAGGTTTTTCAGAATAAAAGTTTTATTTATCAAAAAATTATTGGTTTTATACCCGAGGTAATTTTTATTATTTCCGGCGGGACTGTAAAAGATGTTAAAAAAAACGGTTTAATAACTTACCGTTCAACAAGAAAAAACGAGGGTGATTTTTTTGGCACACTTTGGGGTGAAGCGCGAGTTATCGCAACGGCGGAACTTGCGTTGTTTTTTCCAAAAACGGAGATAAAAATTGTGGCCACAAATTTTTCTATAAATAATGAACCAACGCAAGCAGAAATCATACGGAATGAACTTGAAAAACTTTCTGTTTCTCGCAGTCGTATTACTGTGTTAGGAAAAAAATCAAAAAACACAGTTTCCCAAATATGTGAGTGTTTAAAAATTATCTACAATGAAAAATGGCGCAAGGCAGTGATAGTTACAAATGTATATCATATAGATAGAGTTTCTGCGATATATTCTCATTTGGATAGAATTTCAACCATAAGCAGAGAAGCGAAAAAAAATGCTAAATTTTTATCTTCCGAGGCCTCTATTTTTTTTATTGGGGCTGAATTGATACTACCTTTTCGTGACAAAAAATATAAAACAATAATTAAACGAGTACAGGCAACTCCCGCTTACAAAAGGAGAATTAAAAATGAAAAGCAGGGTGTAGCAATGATTTTGAATGGAGAATATGGTAAATTGTTCATTAAGAAAGATAAAAAAAAGGAAAGAAAACTCCAGTGAATTCATGGTAGTTTTCTTGCCTTGCATATTTTTTTGCCTTGTATTATTATAAAGTAATATATGCGAAAAGAACGAAAAAATTTTTTTAAAAGTTTGGCAAAGCATCTGACCTACGAAACAGTAAAGGAAGTCAAAATTGGTAGTAGGTTTATAGGTGAGAATCACCCTGTTTTTATTATTGCCGAAGTAAGCGCAAATCATCGTGGTAAAATTAATAATGCTTTGCGGGCGATAGAGTTTGCGGCTGAAGTTGGAGCGGACGCGATAAAATTTCAGCATTTGACTCACGATAAAATTGCCGCCGATACATTTGTTTATGATAACAACGAAGACAAGCCAGTAGGAACAATGTCTAGCTTATATAAAACCGCCGAGTTACCTTATGAGTGGACGGATACTTTAGTCGCGCACGCTAAAAAAAATAACATTACTTTTTTATCAACGCCATTTGATAATGGCGCCGTGGATTTGCTTGATAAGGCGGGGGTGCCAGCATTTAAGATTGCTTCCTACGAATTAACCGACGATATATTTCTTCGTTATGTTGCTAAAAAAGGTAAACCAATTATTGTTTCAACCGGAATGGCTTATCTGGAAGAGGTGGCGCATGCAGTACGAATAATACAAGAGGAAGGTAATAATCAAATTATTATTTTGCATTGTATTTCAATCTACCCACCGAAAAGTTTTAAAGATTTAAATTTGCGCGCCATTAAAACACTGCAAGAATCTTTTCAGCTTCCAGTTGGTTATTCTGACCATTCTACGCCGCCTTATTTATCGGCGCCTATTACAGCGGTTGCTTTAGGCGCCTGTATTATTGAAAAGCATCTGACGGATAATCGCGATGGCGGTAGTAATGATGACCGTAATTCATTGACTTTTGGCGAGTTCAAGCGTATGATAGAGGAAATTCGTCACACCGAGCAATCTCTTTTAAAGCGCGGTATTAAGCAGCCGGTAGTTTATCCTAAACACTCGGGCGATGAAATAGCTGACCGTTGGGCTCGTCGTTCGCTTTATGCTGCTAAAGATATTCCAGCAGGCGCAATTATAACTGAAAAGGCGATAACAACTCTTAGACCGTTTGGCGGAATTGATCCAAAGGATTTTCAAATTATAAAAGGAAGAAAAACACAACGCGCAATCAATGCTCGTTCACCTATTACTTTTGATGATTTTTTTACATAATCGTAAATTTAATAATCGTAAATTTATATGTATTTTTTATAAAATTAATTAAATAAATAAAAAAAAATATGAAATATTGCAAAAAATGTGTCAATCCGGAAAATGTTTATGAAATGAATGATTTTGATGAAAATGGGGTATGCGGCATGTGCAGAAACTGGAAGAATTATGATGAAGTTTTCGCAGCCGAACAAAAAAATAAAGAAAAAAGATTCATTGAAATTTTAGAAAGATACCGCAGCAAAGATGGTAGTAATTATGATATGATAATTCCCGTTAGCGGCGGAAAGGATAGTTTATATCAGGTTCATTTATTGAAAAAAGTGTATGGTTTTAATCCTCTTTTGGTTACTTTTAATCATACATTTAATACAAAAACGGGCATTTACAACATGACCAATATGGTGGAAAAACTAGGCGTGGATCATATTAGATTTACTCCTAATCCGCAGCTTATCTCTAAAACTTCAAGGCTTTCCTTAAAGAAGTTTGGTGATATTTGCTGGCATTGCCATTGTGGTATTTTTACCTTTCCTTTAAGAATAGCCGTGGCTTTTAAAATTCCTTTGCTTATTTCCGAACACAAATATTATGGGTTGCTTTCCGCGGATGAAGAAAATAAATTTCAGCCCAATCTTAAAGACAGATTATTTGCTGTCCGCGCCGAGGCTAAAGATATGGTTGATAAGGAATTAGGAATTGAATTAAAAGATCTCGTTCAATGGCAAATGCCTTCGCAAGAAGAAATTGATAAAGTAGGTGTCCGCGGTTTGAGTATCGCCGAATATATAAAATGGGATTCTAAAGTGATAACAGAATTTCTTATTAAGGAATATGGCTTTAAAACAAAAGAACACGATAGAACTTATGATTGTTATGCCAATGCCGAATGCCATCACTGCAGTGGCACGCATGATTATTTAAGATATTTGAAATCAGGCTATGGCAGAGTAACCGATGATGTCGGTATAGACATAAGAAAAGGATTAATGACCAGGGAAGAGGGTATAAAAATGGTTGAAAAATTTGATGGTGTTAAGCCAAAAGATTTAGACATATATTTGAAGCGGGTAAACATGACGGAAGAAGAATTTATGAAATATATGGAAGATAAGCGCGAAGAATCCGTATGGTTCAAAGACAGCGATGGTCAGTGGCAAATTAAAGATTCAGTTTCTAGACACAAGAATGATCAAGGTGTGGAAAAAGTAATATCACCCTTGAGTAGAGTGGACAGTTATAAAAGAATCAGCAACCCGCTTGATGACGAAATAGAAAAACATATTATAATGTAATGGAGATTGTCAAAGCACGGCTTATCCGATATTCCGTTTCCTTTTCATTTTAAATATGAGAACGAAGGAATTTTGGGTAAGCCGTTTTCAGTGTTATCAATTTTTAAAAAAATAATTATGTCAAATTATGAAAGAAACTGACATTAGAGATGATAAATACGCTGAAAAAATCAAATATTACGCCACTGAAGATAAAAAAGTACTAATGAAACACGAGAAAGATTTTGTTAAAGTCTCTTGTCCGGCCTGCGGAAAATTAGACGCAAGTTTTGCCTTTATAAAATTAAGAATTCAGTATTTAGAATGTAATAACTGTAGAACTATTTATGCCAGTCCGCGTCCGACGCCGGAGATATTAAAAGAGTATTACCAAAAATCAAAAAATTATCAATTTTGGAATAAATACGTTTTTCCAACTTCTGAAAAAGCGCGGCGGGAAAAAATATTCAAACCTCGAGTTGATTTGTTAATAAAATATTGCAAGCTTTCTGGTATTAAATCAGGAACACTTATTGAAGTGGGGGCGGGTTTTGGGACTTTTTGCGAAGAGGTTAAAAGTAGAAATTTTTTTAAGCGAGTAATAGGAATTGAGCCAATTCCTGATTTGGCTGAAAGTTGTCGCAAAAAAGGTATTGAAATCATTGAAAAACCGGTTGAGGAGGTTAATTTAAAAAGTATCAAAGCTGACGTCATCGCGTCTTTTGAAACATTAGAACATCTTTTTAACCCCAGGGATTTTATCTTATCTTGCAGCAAGCTTTTAAAAAAGGGAGGATTGCTTGTTTTGTCTTGCCCGAATATGTTTGGATTTGACACTTTAGTCCTGAGGGAAATGTCAAAAAGCGTGGGAGGGGAGCATATCAATATGTTTAATCCAGAATCAATAAAGATATTAATGCAGGATTGCGGTTTGGTAGCGCTTGATGTAAAAACTCCGGGAAAATTAGACGCAGAATTGGTACACAAGGCCATTATAATAGATAATTTTAATATGGATGATCAATATTTTTTAAAGCATCTTTTAGTTGATCGTTGGGATGATATGGGAGATAAATTTCAGAAATTTTTATCAGACAATTTGTTATCTTCCCACATGTTCTCGGTGGCAAAAAAATAAATTATGATTAAATTATTATTTTTAGGGTGTAATTTTGACCAACTGCCATATTTAAAAATTGCCAAACAGAAAGGCTATTATATTGTTGGCACAGATTTAAACAACCATGCCCCTGGAATTAAATATTTAGATAAATACTATCGGGTTGGTTATGAAGACGCGAAAGGGTTGATTGATTTTGGCAAAAAAGAAAAATTTTCATATACTGATAAAGTTTTTACAGCTTCCAGCCAGTTTGCTTACATCGGAGCCAGCGCTTTTGCAAAAAAATTTGGAATTAAATTTATTAGCCCAAAGACAGTTGATTATTGTTTAAATAAGATTAAACTTTATCAATTATTTAAAAAGCAAAATTTGCAAGTTCCGGAATGGGCAATAGTTAAGAGGCAAAAAGAGCTGAAAAAATATGTTAAAAAGTGGGGTGTTTGTTATCTTAAATCTGATTATGGCAAGTCTCCCTATTACTGTTATAGAATTACAGGCGGTCATTTTCCCACGTTGCCTTTAAAACGCGATCGTTATTTTAGAAAATATTTTATTATTCAAAAAGAAATTATAGGAAATCAGTTCAGAATTAATTGGATAAACGGACAATTGGTTTGTTTTTTTAAAGTTTCCGATACCATATCCGCGCCTGCTCATTTTATCGATTTTGGCGATAGAATATATAGAAACATTAGAAGTTTAATTTTTAAATTAGGATTACAAAATCATTTGGTTAAATTTGATATTATTTATAATAAGCAAGGGTGTTATTTTATAGACATTGGTTTAGAACCGCCGATGAGACTAAAATTATATTTGGAATATTTAGGTTATAATTTTGAAAAAATATATTTGGAACAAGTTGTAGAAAATTTTTACAACTTTCCACTGTCTGATAATCTTCCAAATGATTTAATAATAAAGAATAAAATTGTTAAAAAATTATAAAAAATTTTAGAATGAATTTAATTATTATAAATTCTGGTCAAAAATTTTTTTTGAAGAATTGTCTAAATAGTTTAATAAATACCACTAACTTGGTAAATTTTGATATTCATGTAATAAAAGAAAGAGAATACAGAGAAGTAACTTTTAATACCATTTTAAAAGGATACGATAGTCAAGATATTTTAATTTTCGGTGATGATATTGTTTTTACAAAAGGTTGGTTTGAATTTTTGACGGCAAATAAAAAAAATGGGGATATTATTGGTTTTTCCATGCTTTATCCGGGGACGGACAAAGTTCAAGATACTGGTTATGATTTAGTAAGAATTGATAATGAAATTATTTTAAAACCCAAGAATAGGGGAGAGAAGAAAGAAAAAATAAAAAAATTTAATTTTAGAGAATGCGATTCTTCAAGCGGCTGCGCATTGTTTATAAAAAAGAATGTGGCAGAAAAGATTCGTTCCACGCCAGTTGACGGTATGAACCGCTGGGGAGAGTTTTTATATATGAACGAAGCTAAAAAGAAAGGGTTTAAGGTAATAGTTCTTGGTCATTATCTATATCATCATGGTAAGAGCACTAAAATTAACCCAAATAAATTATTGAGTTCGGAAAGTTATATGTTGGAACAAAAAATGTGGAAGAAAATTGTAAAACAATATATTAACAAAGAACAAATCAAAATTCAATTAAAGAAAGTTTTGTCAAAAAAAATCAGGAGCATACTATTATCAAAAAAGAAAATTTTATTTTATGGAGCAGGCACAATATCAGAATTTATTTTAAAAGAATTAAAAAGCGAGTTAGATTTAAGATTTGTTGATATTTGTTCCGGGTTGTCTGAAGAAAAAGAAAAGATTTTTTGCGGAAAAAGAATCAGTTTCTATAAAAATGTTGATTTTAGCAATTACGATATAGTAATAGTTAGCGTTTTACAAAAAGAAAAAGTAATTTTTGATTTAATCAAAAATTTTATTGATAAAAAAAAGTTATATTATGTAGTTCAAGAAACAATAGGTTGTTTAATAAAATTTGGAATAAAACAATATGCATAATTATGTTATTGTTGTTGGTGGCGGAAAAGACAGCGTTTTTGTTATAGATAAAATTCATAGATTTGGGTTAAAAGCGATTGTTGTTGATAAAAACCCAGTCGTTCCTGGTATGATTTGCGCTGATGAAAAAATTGTTCTTAGTACTTATGAAAGCGAGCCAATCATAAAAAAACTGAAAAAGTTTATAGCAAGTGGAAAAAAGATAATTGCCATAGTAACAAGGTCGTCTGGCATCCCGGTTATCACTACAGCAAAGATAGCCGACGCTTTGAATTTGTTCGGTGCCGGTGAAGACGCCGCAAGAGTACTCACATATAAAAATTTATTTACTGATTTATGTTATGATAACGGCATACCCACCGCCAGAATTAAAATGTCAGATTTTAAAAAAAGAAATAAATATCTAACACGTTATTTTCCTTGCGTGATAAAGCCTGCGTTGGGATTAGCTGGAAAAGTTGACGTTAGGATGATAACAAAAGATTCAAAAATTGGTTCAGTTATAACTGCTGTCAGAAAAAAATCTCTAAACGGGAAGATTTTGATAGAAAGATATATCCCAGGCATAGATATAAGTTTATTTTCAATTGTGTTTAACAGTATCTTATATCCATGCTTTTTTTTGAGAGAGCTAAACAAGTTTGACAAAGAAGGAAAAATTAAATTTAAAGGTTTTTGTTTTTGTAGTAAATTAAAGAATATTGAAAAGAAAAGGATGGTTAAAATAGCGCAAAAAGTTGTCAAAGTAGCCGATGTTAGATTTAGTCCGTTTCTTATATCTTTTAGATTAACTAAAGAAGGGCTGGCGGTTCCGGTTGAAGTTAATTTAGATTTTGGAGGAGAAAATGTTTTAGAAGAGTTGGTTTTTTCGAGAATTGATTTTGATTTTATTGAATGTTATTTAGAATCCATAATCCATAAAGCCAAGCCTGATATTCCTAAAATTTTTATAAAAAATTTTAGGAATTAAGAATAAAAATATTATGAAAAAAGAATCTTTAAATACAATAAAAAAAATGTATGAAAGAGGTGAAAATATAATCCGTTACCTCAAAGACAATGAAATTAAAAAAAATAATTCAGACGAGATGATAATGATTAGTTATGATTTTCAAAGCGGAAGCTATATAAAAGATGTAAAAGAAAATTTTGAATTTAATGAAAAATATACCAGAGCTATTTCAAAAGTGATTAATAATATAGGCGTAGAGTACGACTCTATACTTGAGGCTGGAGTTGGTGAAGCAACAACTTTGGCAAATTTAATCCCAAAATTAGCAATTAAACCTAAAAATGTGTATGGTTTTGATTTAGCTTGGTCCAGAATTAGGTTTGCAAAAGAATATATAGAAGAAAAAAAAATTTTTGGTTCGCATATTTTTGTTGGTAATCTTTTTAATATCCCATTAGCCGATAGCTCAATTGATGTTGTTTACACATCGCATTCCATAGAACCTAATGGCGGTAGAGAAAAAGAAGCCCTGTTAGAATTATTTAGAGTCTCAAAAAAATATTTAGTACTGATAGAACCTGCGTATGAATTCGCAAGTACGGAAGCGCAGAAAAGAATGGAAAGGCACGGTTATATAAAGAATCTGTATTCCACGGCCGTTTCCATCGGATTAAATATAGTAGAGCATAGTTTATTTGACGTATGTTCAAACCATCTAAATCCAACAGGAATTTTGATAATTAAAAAAGAATTTAATGATAATAGGATTGTTTCAAATCCATTTATTTGTCCAGTTACAAAAACCACCTTGGAATTAATAAAAAATTCATATTTTACAAAAGATGGTTTATTAGTGTATCCAATTATTGACGGAGTCCCCATCTTGCTAAAAGAGCACGCTGTCGTCGCTACACATTTTACAGATGATTTTAAAATTATTAATAGAGATAACGATTGTTAAAACATACTAAATAAATATCAAGATTAATAAAATTTTTTATAAGAACATTAAGTACTAATAATTTAAAAAATATGAATCACAAATCAAAAAAATCTTTACCTTTACATAAAAAAATGAAGCTTACAGATTATATTGTAGAATTTTTAGCAACACACGGCGTAGAATACATGTTTGTTTTTACAGGAGGCGCAATAGCGCACTTTTTAGATTCTGTATTTACTCGCAATCTTCAACATGGCGACATAAAACCTGTTTGCGTAATGCATGAACAGGCTGGGTCAATGGCGCTTGATGGTTATACGCGCGCCACGGGAAAAATTGGCGCTATGGCTGTTACTAGCGGTCCAGGCGCCACTAATTTATTAACAGGTATCGCTTGTTCTTATTATGACTCAATTCCGGGAATATATTTTACAGGGCAGGTTAGAACTTGGGAACTCTGCCAAAGTAAACAGCGGCAGATTGGTTTTCAGGAAACAGATATTGTAAGTATCGCCAAACCCATAACTAAATACGCAGTTACAATTACTGACCCGGCTACTGTTCGTTATGAGATAGAAAAAGCCTTATTTTTAGCCCAATCAGGCCGTCCCGGTCCGGTTTTAATTGATTTGCCGATGAATATACAATGGGCTGAAATAAATCCAAGCAAATTAAAATCTTATAAACCAGAACAAAAACCGCCGGAGAGCCACGAAAGCATTAACAAAAAGATAGATCTTTTGGTTAAATGGCTTCAGCAGTCTAAACGGCCAATAATTATTGGCGGTGGCGGAGTACGCAATGCCGGAGCAACCAATGAGCTGCTTAATTTAGCTAGATTAAGCCATATACCGGTGGCTGTAACTTTTAATGGAGTTGATACTATTGTTCATGATAATCCTCTTTATTCTGGAGTAATAGGCACTATGGGAAATCGCGGAACAAATACTTCTATCAAAGAAAGCGATTTAGTTTTGGCGATTGGCACACGCTTATCTTTGCGTCAGGTAAAGTCAAAACCAAAAGAATTTGTTTCTCAAGGAAAATTAATTCATGTTGATATTGATCCTAATGAATTGAATCAACTCGTACCGACTGACTTATCCTTTGCTTGCGATGCTAAAGAATTTTTAATTCTTTTGATAAATAGAATCAAAAAGGCAGGCTGTCCAAAGTTTTTGGATTGGGCAAAACAAACACGAAAAAATTTTGAAGATAATCCTTTTTGCAAGCCAGAATACTATTCGCAGAAAAAAAGCGTAAATCCCTATGTTTTTATGAAAACTCTTTCCGAGCAGATGGATGATGATGATATTTTAATTGCCGATGCCGGTCAAAATGTTATGTGGGCTATGCAAGCGGTTGAGGTTAGGGCAAAACAGAGGCTTTTTACTGCCGGAGCGCATTCCCCAATGGGTTATTCGCTTCCCGCAGCAATTGGAGTGGCGGCGTATTGCAAGGATTCTCGCCATGTTATTTGTACGATAGGCGATGGCGGTGTTCAATTAAATATTCAGGAGTTGCAAACAATTTTTTCATATAAATTGCCGGTAAAAATTTTTGTGATGAATAATCATTCTTACGGCGCGATTGTAGATTTTCAGGATGCTAATCTTGGGAAGCGCCATTTTGCCTCTTCTACAAAATATGGTTATACGATTCCGGACTTGTTGGCTATCGCTCGCGCTTATAAAATTCCGGCGATTGAAATTAATTCACAGCGCGGATTGGCAAAAAAAATAAAATCGGTTCTTAACAGTAAAGGGCCAATTTTTTGCAATGTAGACATGGGGTCGCGAACATATGTTACGTTGGATGTTTAAAGAATTGTTTAAAAGTTTTTTAGAAAAGTATATATGTTTAAGAAAAATATGACTAAGAACGCTATAATTACAGGAGGGAGCAGGGGCATAGGAAAAGCGATTGCTTTAGCCATGGCTAAAGCTGGCGTGAATGTAGTTTTGACATATCAAAAAAATAAATCAAAAGCTCTTGCTGTAGTAAAAGAAATAGAAAAAAGCGGGCACAAAGCAATGTGTGTAAAATTAAATCAAAAAAACAGAGAGGATATCCGCAGAGTTATCAGGGACGCTCGTAAAAGATTTGGCGAGATTAATATCTTGGTAAATAATGCCGCTGTTGCTCAAAAAAAACCATTGGAAATGATAAACGATAAAGATTGGGACAATGTGTTGGCGATTAATTTGCGAGGGCCGTTTATTTTTTGTCAGGAGATATTGCCTTATATGAAAAAACAAGGTTGGGGTAGAATTGTAAACATAAGTTCAATTGGCGGACAGTGGGGAGGTATGAATCAAATTCATTATGCCGCGGCAAAAGCAGGTTTAATCAATTTAACCAAGTCCGTGGCAAAACTTTATTCAAAATATGGCATTACAAGTAACGCCGTTGCCCCCGGTTTGGTAGCAACAGACATGACAACGCGCGCATTAAAAATAGATGTTAAAAAAATAAAATTTGAACATATACCAATAGGTCGTATTGCGATCCCCGAAGAGATAGCAAGTGTTGTCGCTTTTTTGTGTTCAGAAGAAGCGTCTTATATAACTGGGCAAACTATAAACATAAATGGCGGCATGCTATTTAATTAAAAAACAATATGCGAGAAAATATTTTAGAACGTGATTCCTACTTAATCGTGCTTGGAGCGGGGTCTCAACAAGTTTCTGCTTATAAAACAGCGTCTAGACTGGGTTTAAAAACTTTAGCCATTGATTATAATCCAAAGGCCAAAGCAAGAGATTTGGCTGATAAATTTTTATTAGCAAGCATAAAAGATAAAGTAGAATGTATATCTAAACTTAAAAAATTAAAGCTTCATTATTCAGGAGTTACTACCATTGGCGTTGAGGTTTCTCCTGTAGTAAGCGCCATTGCTAAAGAATTTAATTTATCAAGCGTTTCCGAAACAGCCGCCTTTAATACGACCAATAAATGCGCTCGAGCAACGGTGCTGCAAAAAGCAGGAATACCGGCGCCAAAGTTTGAAATTATTAATGAGCGTTCTTTGCCAAAAATGATTAATTATCCGCTTATTATAAAACCGTCAGACAATTCCGGATCTAGGGGTGTTAGGATTGTAGGATCCGAAAAGGAATGGTTTAAAGCATACGACGATGCAAAATCTATTTCCGGTGACGGAAAAGTTATAGTAGAGGAGTTGCTACAAGGTAATGAAATATCAATTGAAGGGTTTGTTCTTGATGGAAAAATGATTGTTGTCGGTTTTTCTGATAGAAATTATATTTCTAGTTACCATCCATATTTTATGGAAGATGGCAGTAGCAGCCCAACCAACCTGCCGCATTCTGTAGTAGTTGAAGCAGAAAAAGTTTTTGCGCAAGCGGCTTATTCTTTAGGTGTTACAGAAGGTCCTTCAAAAGGAGATCTTATTGTTACCAAGGAAGGAGTCAAAGTATTGGAAATTACATCTCGTCTTAGCCCTGGATTTTCTTTATTACTTCCACACACAGAAGGCACGGATCCGCTTGAAGCGACAATACGTTGGGCCGTTAACATGCATATTCCGCAATCTTTGCTTCAGGCCAAATTTCATAAAGCCATGGCGCATCGTTTCTTTTTTCATCAGCCCGGTAAAATTACAAAAATAACAGGACTTGAAAATTTAAAAAAACAGCCAGGAGTTGTAGAGGTTGTTTTTTTACGAGATTTTACAATCGGCGACATATTAGAACCACCCAATAACATTAATCGTCTTTTCTATATTTATACAGTGGCCGATAATCGTGATACGGCTATCAGATTGGCCGAGGAAGCATTAAGTACGGTGAACATCCAAGTTGATAAATAATATGAGGTTTCTTTTTATTTATCCTAATTCCTGTAAATTCGGGACATTCCATATAGGAATTGGTATCCTCTCTTCCATTTTAAAAAAATATGGGCATGTAGTGGATCTATTTGACACTACTTTTATACCCGAGGGTTGCGAAGAATATGAATTTGAAAAAAAAGTAATTGAATTCAAACCCGACATGTTGGGTTTTTCTGTCAAGACTGTTGATTGTCTTTTAGCAGAAAAACTTTACGATAGAGTGGCTAAAATGAATATTCCTGCCGTGGTTGGTGGACATCACGCCACGTTAGAGCCAGAGAGTACGGCTAAAAAATTTGGGATGGTCCTTCGGGGTGAGTGTGAAATTGCCTTGCCTTTGCTCTTGGATAAATTTAGTAAAGGAGAATCAGTTTTGGATACACCTAATTTGTATTTGAAGAAAGGGGACATATTTATTAAAAATGATTTAGCGCCTCTTTTTGAGAATCTTGATGAATTGCCGTTTCCCGATTGGAAATTATTTGATAAAAGAAATTATTTTGAAAGCCCTTACTTAGATAGCGCCTTAGAGGGTTCAAAATGTCTTGGTGTTTTTGAAAAATCTCGTGGGTGTTTCTTCAGCTGTTCTTTTTGTTCTATACCAAAAGAAAGAGAAATATATGAAGGCAAGGGCGAGTGGCATCGTGAAAAGAGCGCTAACCGCCTCGCCGATGAGATACTGGCCTTTAAAGAATTATACCCGCTTGATGCTATCCATTTTATTGATGACATTTTTTTGTCACCTGATAAAAATAAAATGGCGGAATTTCGGGATGTTTTCAAGACAAGAGTTAAAATCCATTTTACTTCAAGCGAGAGAGCCGAAAGAATTGACCCGGATTTGATGCAAATGTTTAAGGACACCGGCGGGTATCAGTTGTGGATTGGGATTGAATCCGGCGACGAGGAATTAAGAATTAAAATGTTAAACCGCAGAATGTCCGATGAAACCCTAATTAAAGCATTCCAGATTGCCAAAGAATGCGGAGTTAAAACCCGGGCCACCTCTATGCTGGGGTTGCCTAACCAAAATGAAGAATCATATTTAAAAAGTTATGATTTAGCAGGAAAAGCCAAGCCAGATAGTATCCAGTAGAGTATTTATCAGCCTTTTGCTAATACGAAATTGTATGAATATTGTGTCAAAGAGGGTCTATTGGATCAAGGAAAAGAGTTTTTAAAAAGAGGTTACCACAGTGATTCGCCGCTGAAATTATCCGGCTTCTCCAATAGAAAGATTTTACGATATAAAAAATTAATGTATCATATGCAAAGTGAGCATTCTCCATTTAAAAGGTTAATTGTAAAATTAGGTGGAAAGTATGAATTGGCTTTTATTTTCATCTTCATTTTTTATATGGCTCCAAGAATATTTTTGAGAAATAAAAATTGGTTAAGGGATACTGGAATATTCAAAACAATAATTAAAGTTATGAGTTACTATGGATCTAGCACAACTTAATTTAAGATAGGAGATTAAAAAAATATGTCTCAATTTAATTTATACGCAGTGTTTTTTCTTAATCTGATGTATTCATCAATTTCGGTTGATGACAGAAAAACAGTTATAAAAAAATGCTATTGGCCATTGTTGAAGTTGATTGATAACGGCGCGCGGATTGGTGTTCAAATTACCGGGATTACACTTGAAATCATAAATGAGTTGGATCCGATGTGGGTTAAAAAATTTAAAAAACACCTTTTGAATAAAAAATGTGAATTAATAGGATGCGGGTACGCTCAGATAATAGGGCCATTAATTCCCGCGAAAGTTAATGAGTATAACCAAATTTTGGGGGTTGAAATCTATAAAAAAATTTTAAATATTAAACCAAAAATTGTTGCAGTCAATGAAATGGCTTATTCAGCCGGACTTATAGAAAATTTTTTGAACAGCGGTTATCAGGCGATTATAATGGAATGGAACAATCCCAGACAATATCATCCGGAATGGGATGAACTATTTAGATATTATCGGCAAAAAGTGGTAGGGATTGGAAATAAATACATGCCAATACTTTGGACAGATACGATTGCTTTTCAGATTTTTCAGCGATACGCATACGGCGAACTAAAATTAGATGAGTATGTCAAGTATTTAATTCATCATAAAAAATTAGCGCCACGCGGTTCTTTATTTTTATATTCTAGCGACACAGAGGTATTCGATTTTAGACCAGGCCGTTTTCATACCGAAGCAATAATAAACAAAGACGGCGAATGGCGCAAAATTGATTTTTTATTTAACAATCTTAAGAAAAATAATATTTTTAAATTTCTTTTGCCATCAGAATTTTTTAAATTAAAGAAGTCTAAATTTTCAGATAAAAAATTACGATTAGAGTCCTCGCAACAACCAGTTCCGGTTAAAAAACAAGAAAAGTATAATTTTTACAGGTGGGCGCTTACCGGAAGAAACGACTTGGATATTAACACCAAGTGTTATCGCATTTATAAGTTTTTACAGGAAACTAAAAATGAAAACCATGAAGATTGGAAGGAACTTTGTTATTTGTGGTCCAGTGACTTTAGGACACATATTACTAAGGAAAGGTGGAAAGAATATTTGAATAGATTGAATAAATTTTTGAATAAAAAATCAAAAATAAATGATAGACAAATTAAAAACGACAGACAAATTAAAAAAGAGCAACAAACAATCAGATTGCCATTTATCAATGGTTTTTTCCGATGTTTTGAGGACGAACGGTACCTGACTATTGAAAGTAAAACAATAAAATGTATTTTTGATAAATTAAAGGGTTTGTCAATAAATTCGTTTTGGTTAAAAAATAAATCTGAGAAACCGTTGTTTGGAACGTTGCCATTGGGTTATTATGATAACATAACTTTCGGCGCGGATTTTTTTACAGGTCATACTATTATAGAAAAACCGGGAGAACATAAAATTACCGATTTATCACCCTGTGTTCCCGAAATCATAATTGACAATGGTTCTTCGTTAATCGTTAAAACTAAAATTAATAACATTGACAGGTCGTTTATTAAGGAGTATCGTATTAATTTTAAAGATGAATATCTTGAAATTAAGAACGAAATTTGTTTACCGAAGCGTGAGACAGGTGTTATACATGTTGGTCATATTACCTTTATACCTACGTCATTTGATAAAAAATCTTTATTTTTTTCAACACATAACGGAGGCAACAAAATAGAAAAATTTAAAATTGGAAATAACATTATTCATCACGCGCAAGGCGTATCCTCTCTTATATCGGCTAAACAAGGTTTGGGAGCCACAGAAGGTGTGGTAGAGATTGGCGACAATAACAAAAAAATAAGTATTTATCATAATCAAGCAATTTCTGCCATGATTCCTTCTATACATTATCATCCAATGCGGAATAACCAATTTTTTTTGAGGCTTTTGTATTCAGCGCAAGAGATAGACGAAACTTTTAGAAAAAGCAACAAAGAGCAGAAGTTGAAATTTTACTGGAAAATAAAATAAATTAATTATTATTAGGGGATTAAAGTTTAATAATAAAAAATGTAGCAAGTATCTATGTTAAAGAAAAAAATACTTTCAAAAACAGCAGAAAAAATAGAAGGGTTGCCAATGTTTGAGACATTAGACAAAATACAAAAGCTAGAAAGGCAAGGTGAGAATATAATCCATTTTGAAATAGGAGACCCTGATTTTGATACTCCTCGTCATATAACAAAGGCCTTGTATGATTCGTTGAAGAAAGGAGAAACTCATTATACGAATTCAATGGGATTATACGATTTACGGGTAGCAATAAGCGAGACTATCGCGGCTGCAAAAGGATTTACTCCATCGGTGGATCAAGTGCTTGTTACCCCCGGAGCAAATATTATAATAAATTTCGTCATAAGATGCGCCGTAAATCCCGGAGAAGAGGTCTTAATACCCGACCCTGGCTTTTCTACTTATTCTTCTGTTGTTAAATTTTGTGGCGCAGTGCCCATAGGCATACCGCTAAAGGAAGAAAATAAATTCAGGATGAACCCAAATGATATAAAAAGAGCAATCACATCAAAAACAAGACTTATTATCATAAACTCCCCTAATAATCCCACAGGTTCTTTAATAGCCCCAAAAGAGATGGATGAAATATACGCGATTGCTGAAAAGAATGGAATTTATTTATTAAGTGATGAAATTTATTCCAGGATGGTTTATGGAGATACTAAATTTTATAGCCCCTCCATAAATGATTTTTGTAAAAACCGAACTATTATTCTTGATGGATTCAGTAAATCTTTTGCAATGACCGGATGGAGATTGGGAATGGCCATAGGACCGAAAGAAATTATAGAAAAAATGGGGTTGTTGGCTCAAATTACATATTCAAGCGTTCCGGTTTTTATTCAACGCGCCGGTATAGCTGCTTTAAAAGGCAATCAATCAGAAACGACACGGATGACAAAGATATACAAAAAACGCAGAGATTTGCTTGTAGATGGTTTAAATGAAATACCAGGAATTAGTTGTTTAAAAAACGAGGGCGCTTTTTATGTATTTCCTAATATAACTAAGACTGGGATGACAAGTAAACAATTCACTGATTTTTTGCTTGATAAAGCCAAAGTGGCTATTTTGTCTGGAACAGATTTTGGAAAATATGGCGAAGGTTACGTAAGGTTGTCTTATGCAAACAGTATTAAAAATATTGAAGAAGCCGTTGAAAGAATAAAAAAAGTTTTTAAAAATTAAATTTTATAAAATAGAGTATGTTAATAAAAAACAAACTTGAAATTAAAAATGAAGCCGTAGCCTCTGTTAATAAACTACTCAATGATTCTACTAACGATTTAATGCGACCGTTCTTTAACATTGTAGAGAAGTATGGAACAGTAGAGGTAATCAATAAAAAAGCAGAAGATGCTTGCCGTTTAGAAAATCAAATGGCTAAATTAAGAGCGTTAAAGTCCCCTTATATTGAAGACCTGGAATGGTTAATTGCACAAAAAAATAATCATAGTTTTGTTTCTACAGAAGAATACAAAAAAATTGTTTTGGGATCAAATTTTAATAATGTAAAATTTAATAAAGACTTTGTTGTAACTTTAGAAATAAGCAGTTTACAATATTTTTCTTGGTTAATAATCCAAGCCAAACAGGCTATACAAAATAAAGAACTTATGCCCGGCAGGTTTATTCGGGTTAGAAATATGAAAGAGCAGTCAAGTGTAAGAGAAGGTGATGAAATTATTGCTATAGCAGCCGCTATGAATATTATGGGCGCTAGTTATGCTGAAACACTTGATACTAAAGGGACGGATGGATCCAATATTCATCTTGGCGGAGCGGAAACAATTACAGGATATTTTGGTGGAGTTGGAGAGCCCAACCAATATGCTTTAAATTGGTTGGATGAATTTCTTTATTACTACACCACCTTTGGTATAAGGCAGGTTTTGAACATAAATTCCGGAACGATTCTTTTGGGTTATTTTCTTAGAAAAATTGGTATTAAAAATGAATTTAAAATATCGGTATTTATGGGTCAAGACAATCCTTATGCTATTTTAAACACATTTATTCTCGCTAGACTTTTTTTAGCGGAAGACGGATCCTCGCCTCTATCTGGTTTTAATCTGTCTAATTCTGTGAATAACGAAACCATTGTTTTTGCCGCCAAAATAAGGGATGCATTAGGTTTTGAAGACAAAGTAAGATTGGAGCATCATATTATAGAATCCTTTGGAGGCATCGTTAGACAACCTTACAACAGAAGAAAAGAATTGTTAGAGATTGCTAAAAAAGTAAAAAATATTTCCGCTAAACATGAGGGTGGTGAGTTTGAAATTGAACAACAAAGCGAACACCCTTCCAATATACTGGATTATTTTTTATCAAAAGAAGAAACAATTAAAAATAATCTAATGTTAAAATTGGAAAAAAATTATTTAGATAAACATAATTCAGTTAATATCACGGCAAAACAATTGACAGAGAATGGAATTTGTTTTTTGGCAGCCCAAAATCTTCATAGTGATAAATAACCATAAACTGATTAGTAGATTTTTTATAGAATGTTAATAATTAAATACTTACTTATCAAATTCCAAATTAATCGATTCGTTTATGAAACTTATCTATATTGGCGCGGGATTTGTAGGGGCTTGTTCAGCGGCGGTTTCCGCGGCGAGCGGACATCAAGTTTTGGTTTACAATCGCGGTGAGGACAAAGTTAAAAAACTCAATTCCGGCGACATGGATACGATTGAGTCGTGTCTTTTTGAAAAAGGGCTCGGCGATCTTTTGGTGAATAACAAAGAAAGAATAAATTTTACCGCCGATTACGCGGAAGTGGGTATTTTTCTTGATGATTGCGACGCGGTTTTTATGTGTTTGCCGACTCCGGAAATCGGCGAGACAGGGGAGAGTGATTTGAGTTTTTATTTTGACGCGGCCGGAAAATTGGCCGAAGCGATGAAAAAACGAAACAACGGAGAACAAACAAAACATATCGTGATAGTTAATAAGAGCACAGTGCCGATTGATATGGTTGATAAGACGCAAGAGATAATGGAAAAAATTGGAGTAAAAAATTTCGGCGTGGCTTCAAATCCGGAATTTTTGGTAGAGGGCAAAGCGATTGAAAATTCTTTGAAACCGGACAGAGTGGTTGTCGGCGCTTGGAAGGAAGAAGATTTTTCAGTGATGCGCAAGATTTATCAAAGATTTTACGATTCGCCGACAGTGCAATATATTGAAGCAAATCCAAAGGAAGCGGCGGCTGGAAAATTATTGGCGAATTTTTATTTGTTTAACAAATTGGCGATTTGTTTTGATGTGATAGGCAGAACTTGTGAATCGTTTGCGGATTTAAGGTTTGAAAATTTGCGAAAAATTTTAATATCTGACCCGCGTATAGGCACGTGGGGTCTTTATGACAGCGTATACGCAGGCGGCAGCTGTTTTATCAAAGACGCGCGTTCTTTGTCGCACCAGTTGCAAACAGCCGGACAGGAGGCTATTTTAGTAAATGAGACATACCTTGCCAACAGAAGACAATTAGAAGTTTTTATCGGCAGGGCTGAAAAAGACGCGGGTTTTGATTGGACAGGAAAAAAAGTCGCTTTGCTCGGGTTGGCTTTTAAACGTGACACCAACGATATACGCAATTCTCCGAGCTTGGATATAGTAAATTTTTTATCGCAAAAGCAAGTAAAAGAAATAAGAATGTATGATCCCGCGGCGATGGAAAATTTTAAAAATGAATTTCCGGAATCGGAAGTGTTAAAATATTTTAAAAACGGAGAAGAAACGATTGAAAACGCGGATGTGATTATTATCGCGTCCGATTGGCCGCAATTTCGCGGTTTGGCGGATATTTTGTTGGATAATTTTAAAATCAAGCCTTTAATTATGGATGGTCGACGCATATTCCAGCATCGTTATGAAGATATGCAAAAAGCCGGTTTTAATGTGATAGCGGTCGGCAGTCCGTTTGTTAAAAATGTAATTTAAATTTATGCCACATTATTTAGTCACTGGCGGAGCCGGGTTTATCGGTTCTAATTTGGTAAAAAAATTATTGGTGGAAGGCAACAAAGTAAGAGTTATTGATAATTATTCTAGCGGAAGATTGGAATATAGAATCCAAAAAGACGCGGAATATATTGAAGGAGATATAAGAAAGATGGATGATTTGAAACGCGCGATTGACGGAATAGATGGAGTTTTTCACACAGCCGCCATCCCGAGGGTGCCATATTCAATTGAACATCCGCAAGAAACGAATGAAAATAACATATCGGGCACTTTAAACGTTCTTGTGGCCGCGCGCGACGCGGGCGTTAAAAAAGTCGTGTATAGCGCTTCTTCTTCGGCTTATGGCGACCAGCCGGTATTGCCTCATGTTGAAACAATGAAGCCGATGCCGATGAGTCCATACGGTTTACAAAAATTTGTCGGCGAAGAATATTGCCGTCTTTTTTCGGAATTGTATGGTTTGAAGACCGTTTCTTTGCGATATTTTAATGTTTACGGTCCGATGATGGACCCGGACGGAGCGTGTGCTTTGGTTATCGGAAAATTTTTAAAACAAAAAAAAGAAGGCAAGCCGATGACGGTTTGCGGCGACGGAGAATATTATCGCGATTACACGCATGTCTTTGATGTGGCGAGGGCGAATATGCTTGCGATGAATTCAGAAAAAACAGGAAAAGGAGAAGTTATAAATATCGGAAACGGCCACCCACATTCAGTGAACGAGTTGGTAAAATTAATCGGAGGAGAATTTATAAACATAGCTTCGCGAGTCGGCGACCCGAGCAAAACCGAGGCCGATATCACTCGCGCGAAAGAATTGCTCGGTTGGAATCCAGAGATAACTTTGGAAGAGGGAATAATGGAGTTGAAAAAAGAGTGGAACATTTAGTTTAAATTAAAATTATCAAACAAAAAACATCCCGACCAATTCGGGATGTTTTTTTAAATATGTTTTTTAAACAACGCTCACAAATTTCGCTTTTTGCATTGAACCATCAAAACGAATTCGGTTGCGACGAGTGAATTTTACTTTTCCGGCTGATAAAGCGAAGAGTGTGTCATCCTTGCCTTTGCCGACATTTTTTCCGGGATGTATTTTTGTTCCACGTTGGCGCGTGATAATCATACCTTTTTTAATGATTTGTCCATCGTGGATTTTTACGCCTAAACGTTGGGCAGCTGAATCGCGTCCCAGCCGTGTTGAGCCACCCGCCTTCTTATGGGACATATATTATTGCAATTTAAAAATGATTTAATTAAGCGATTAACAAAATAACAATAAAAATAGTATAGCCGATTTCCTGATTTTTGTCAATTGCTAACAGCTTGCCTCAGTTTTTAAGAGTAGAAAAATTACATTTTTGTTTTAAAAGTTATCCACAGCCAGCAGACGAGGCGGTTGTTTTATTTTATTTAAGCCAAAAAGAAAAATGGCGAAAGGTGTTGACGAGTGTTTTAAGGTGGTGTAAAATGGAATTAGGTGGTGAAAAGTGGGGAAATTAATAACAAACAAAAAAGAATTAAAATGGATATGATGCTTGACTATCTATTTTAATTCTTAGCGTTATTATGCTTATTGGAGAATACAGACACAATTTGGATGAAAAAGGGCGCGTGGCGATTCCAGTTAAATTTCGCCGCGAACTCGTGAAAGGAGCGGTTGTTACACACGGTTTGGACAACTGTCTGTTTTTGTACACAAAAGCGAATTGGGAAAAGTGGGCGGAGAAATTAGCGTCTTTAAATATCAGTCAAGACAGCCGAGCTTTTTCTCGCCTGATGCTTGCCGGAGCGATGGAAGTGGAAATAGATAAGCAGGGCAGAGCAGTGTTGCCTGAATATCTGCGTCGTTACGCTGGGCTTAAAAAGAATGTGATCGTCGCGGGTTTATATAACCGCGTGGAAATTTGGGATGAAGAAAAATGGAATAAATACAAAACACAAACAGAATCAAAGAGTAATGATATCGCCGAAAAGATGGCGCAACTCGGAATTTAATTTTATGCGCCACATACCTGTTTTGCTTAATGAGATTATTGAATCCTTGCAAATTAAATCCGGCATGAATGTCGTTGACTGCACTTTGGGAGACGGGGGACATGCGCAAGCGATTTTGGAGAAGATTGGTCCGAAAGGCAAACTACTCGGCATTGACGCTGACGCGGAATCAATATTGCGCGCGAAAAGATTTTTATATAATTTCGGCGACAGAGTGATATACGCGCGTGAAAATTTTTTAAATTTAAAATCAATAATTGAAAAAAATAATTTTTTTCCAGTGAACGCGATTTTGATGGATTTGGGATGGTCAATGCCGCAATTTATGGAACGAGAAAGAGGATTCAGTTTTGAAAAAGATGAGCCGTTGGATATGAGATATGACATTGCGAGCGGACAAAAGACGGCTAAAGATATTTTGAATCAATACGATAAAGAAGAATTGGCGAACATATTTAAAATTTACGGGGAAGAAAAACTTTACATGGAAATCGCATCGGCAGTCGTTGAATTTAGAAAAGATAAGTTGATGGAAAGAACCGGAGAATTAACAGAAGTGATATTGTCGGTTTATAGAAAAAAATTAAGAACAGACAAGGAAGTGCCGTGGATAGGCGGAATACACCCGGCAACAAAAGTTTTTCAGGCCTTGCGCATAGCGGTCAACAGCGAGCTTGAGACATTAAGACAAGCGTTGCCTCAAGCCGTTGAATCGTTGGCGCCAGGAGGCAGATTGGCGGTTATTTCATTCCATTCTTTGGAAGACCGCATAGTTAAACAATACTTCCGTTCCATAAACGGACGGCAAAGCAATGGAGTTGAATTCAGGATAATAAACAAAAAACCGATTATCGCGGGCGAAGAAGAATTGGCGATAAATTTTTCCGCCCGCAGCGCGAAATTAAGGGTAATTGAGAAAATTTAATTATGAGGCGTTTTGTAATGAAAATACGGGATTTTTTTTCCAAATTTTCTTTGCCAGCGTGGCTGGACTGCGCTTTGGTTCGCGTGGTTTTTACGCTGATGTTTTTTATTTTCGGCGGAGCGTATATTTTTAAAACCGGCGGACTCATCGCGAGCGGTTATGAAATAAAAAAATTGGAAGAAAAAATAGAAAGTTTGAATTCGGAAATTAGAAAAATTGAAACGGATGTGGCATCGGAAAGCGCGATACAAAATATTCAAGGAAAAGTCGGAGATTTAAAAATGGTTGCGGCGCCGAACGTCCAATATCTGAACGCGGTCGGAAGTTTCGTGGCGAAAAAATGAATTCATCAAACATAGATTATAAAATAGCTTAATTTTTTAAGCTTTTTTATTTTTTCCCCTGTGGATAAGTTTTTTGAGTTAAAATCAAAACTATATGGTATAATGTTTTAAATTTGTTGTTTTATAAACTGTCATCCCGATCCGCCCAGGGCGGAGAGCCTGCCTGCCCTGCCTACCGGCAGGCAGGCGGTAGGCAGGGGATCTCCGTCCGGTTGTTAATCAACAAACAACGGTATAGACAGGTCGGAATGATAATCGCATAATAATTTCATTTGTTTATCTAACCAATATATTTTATGAGAAAGAAAGTGATATTAGGAGCTATTGGAATTTTAATCTTGGGCGTGGCCTTTATTTTTTATTCATACGATTGGTTTTTAGGAAAACAAGAAAGAGTTTTGACCGGCACTGCCAGACCGGAATTTCCGTATAATGATTACACTATTGATGAGATGAATAAAATGTATCCGCAAGAGATAGATTATAATTCCATCGCCACTGTCCAAACCCCAGAAGAAACTTATGCGAAGTTGAAAGAGTATTTAATAAATGGAAACAACGAAAATGTTTTGTCTTTATTTAGTCCAAAAAATAAAGAAATATACAAAAAAGAATTTGAAGAAGTAAAGAAAAATAATAAATTAAACGAAGTCGTCTCAATGTTGAAAGATATAAAAAAAGATGAAAATAATTGTTTTGATGGAAGATGTACATATATTATGCAAGATGAAAATAAAAGCGAAATCGATTTTATCAAAACATCACAAGGCGTTTGGTTGATTGATTCGTTGTAGTTTTATGTTGAAAAGATTCGCTTTTATCATTTTAATTTGTTTAGGTATATTTTTTGCGGAAAATGTTTTTTGTTATGATACGAATATCGCTCATCCGGGCATAGCGGAAATTGCGGCAAAGGTTTATAATCAAAATTTTGAACAGGATCTGACGGACGAGGAGATAGGATGGATAAAACAGGGCGCTATGGAAGAAGATACGCCGACTCGTTGGATGAACCATTTTTACGACCCTGTCTATGAAAAAGGTCTTGTTTTTGGCGGCATGACATATTCATCGGCTAAAAATTGGGCCGTCAGTCCTTTTGTTCAGACAAATTACGCTTTTGGCGATAAGTCATGGCAAAGAGCCATAGATGATTTGAAGAAAGGCAATAGAGAGTCCGCCTTTAAAGAATTGGGGCATACATTGCATCTAATAGCGGATATGTCCGTGCCGGCGCACACGAGAAACGACGTGCACCTAGGTGATTTTTATGAAAAGTTTGTAAAATTAAACTGGAACGAAGTTTTGAAAAAAATAAATAATAATTTTGATTTTTTAAATGCAAACAGTTTAGAAGAATCGTTTAGAGGATTAGCTGTTTTTTCTAATAATAATTTTTATAGCGATGATACTATTTTAAACAGCAAATATCAAATGCCAATTTTGGATAATAATAAGTTTAGCAAAAAATATTTGATTAAAAAAATAGATGGAAAAGAGTATAAAATTTTATATGGAATTACTTCTATTTCTAATTATTCTCGTATAAATTATAAAATTAATAACGTTATCCTCTCCGACTATTCCTCCATCTTACTCCCCAAAGCCGTCGCATACAGTTCAGGCGTTATAAAATTATTCATTGACGAAACGAATAAAATTGAAACGGACAAAATAGCTCTGCCGTCTTCAAGGGAGAGTTGGAC
>Ga0265297_10000934_pt1 | contig 76269 bp, 80 predicted proteins | sample Munlanlwell13791_FD_192502 | JGI IMG/M metagenome (GOLD analysis project Ga0265297, IMG submission 192502) | Leachate microbial communities from a municipal landfill in Southern Ontario, Canada - Leachate well 137-91 | ecosystem: Engineered > Solid waste > Landfill > Unclassified | place...
GTAGGCAAAATCAAAGAGAAGTATTTGTCGTTAGGAATCGCAGAGTATCATAAGCGATTGCAACGATTCGCAAAAATCGATATTATCGAAATTGCTGATGAACAAATTCCAGAAAATGTCAACGCCTCTCTAAGTGAACATATTTTAGAAAGTGAAGGAACAAAAATCCTTAGTAAAATTTCTAAAGATGCATACATTGTCACTTTAGAAATCGCAGGTGACTTGCTTTCTAGCGAAGAGATGGCAGACTTCATAACCAAAATATGTACTTATCAAACATCAAAAATTGTGTTTATAATCGGTGGGTCGTTAGGATTATCACCCTTAGTTAAAAAAAAGGCAAATAAAGCGATTTCCTTTTCGAAAATGACTTTTCCACATCAATTGATGCGGCTAATTCTTTTTGAACAGTTATACCGCAGTTTTACCATCTTAGCAAATATCACTTATCATAAATAAAAAAACGGCCATCATCCAAATCGGATGATGGCCTTTGAATTATAAATTGGCAACTTTACTAATAATTTTTTTCACAATTTCAACAGATATCATCATTTCATTAATATCCGCGTATTCAAATGGACCATGGTAATTATACCCTCCCGTGCCCAAATTTGGACATGGAAGTCCCAAAAAGGTTAAGCGAGCGCCATCGGTTCCCCCACGAATGGGTTCAATAATTGGTTCCAAACCGGCTTCAACAATAGCTTCTTTTGCAATATCGACGATATACATTGACGCTTCTAATTTATCCCGCATATTGTAATAGGAGTCTTCAATATTAATTTCACACGCCGTGTATCCGTATTTTTTGTTAATAAAATCGGCTGCGTTATGAAAGTCTTGTTTTTGTCGTTCAAAGATATTTTTGTCATGGTTACGGATAAGATAAGCCATAGTGGTTTTTTCACAAACGCCATTGATACCATGAAGATGATTGAATCCTTCATATTTTTCGGTGGCTTCTGGTCGCATCAGTTGTGGTAAGAGACAATCAAACTCACAAGCAACAGAAATTGAATTAATCATCATGTTTTTTGCTGATCCAGGATGGACTGATTTACCATTAATTGTCACAACAACACTGGCGGCGTTAAAGTTTTCAAAAGCAATTTCGCCGACACATGAACCATCAAGAGTATAGCCGAAATCAGCATTAATCTTCGATATATCGAGATATTTCGTGCCATTTCCGACTTCTTCATCAGGGGTAAAAACCACGGTAATGTCTCCATGTGGGAAGGAAGGATTTACGGTTAAAAACTCAACTATAGTCATGATTTCCGCTACACCAGCTTTATCATCAGCCCCTAAAAGTGTTGAGCCATCAGTTACAATTAAATCATGATTGATACCGCGCGATAATGTCTTGAAAATAGCTGGATCCATAATACAATCATTTTCATTGTTTAAAATGATTTTCAGACCATCATATTTGTGAATGATTCGTGGTTTGATATTTTCTCCACTTGCATCAGGAGAGGTGTCATAGTGAGCAATAAACGCTAATTTTGGCGTTTTCTTTAGGGTGTTTCCAAAGATAGTGCCGATAACATATCCATATTCATCAATAGTAGATTGTACACCCATAGTTTTAAGATCCGCAAATATCTTACGGGCTAAATGCCATTGTTTGTCGGTTGAAGGGTAAGTGTTTGATTCGGGCTTTGATTGTGTGTCATACTTGACATATTCTAAGAAACGTTCGACTAATTTCATAAAGCCACCTCATAGTAATGTATAAGATTATTATATGATATTATTGCTTGTTTGTATCTTGTATTTGCCATATTATGTCGTATTTTTATCAAAAACACCGGAAGATTGTGGTTACAAACAATCATTTCTTGACATTTTCTATGGTGAACTGTAAAATAAACATAAAGTAATCTACTATACATTTCTATATTTAAAATGAGAGTGGAAAACATGACGAATCATATTTTCACAAAAGCCATTCATCTTATGGATAATATCTATAGTAAAGAAGACAATCGTAGCCGATTTCAAAAGCGGATTCTGTGCGATGTTTTTTTGACTGTTTCTCTTTTGATTGGTATTATTAACATAATTACTCATGAATATATATATGCGATTGTAACTCTTAGTTATGGTTTATTTTGTCTTCTCTGTGCTTTGGCATTTCGGCATTACAAAAGCACGGCTTTGACAACTATCATCATAAATGTCGGAAGTTTATTAATGCTTTTATATTTATTATTGTTTGAAATTGGGAATATATACACGGTTTTATGGATAATCATGATTCCTAATGTGACTACGATGGTATTAAATCTAAAAAAAGCGGTAATATTTTTATTCAGTATTTTTGTATTAATAATGGTTTTATATTTAACGCCACTATGTGATGTTTTAAGTATTCAATTCCACGAATATTTTACCAAATGGTATGTCATCTTAATTTATTCAGTGTTCGCTGCCATTGCTTGTACTTTTGAATACTTGCGGAATATAACCAGCATGAAATTAGAAGAATCACGCAAAGAAATTCTACGCCTTAGTTATTATGACGACTTGACACAAATATATAATCGCCGTAGTTTTGACAAATCCTTAACAGAAGTGTTTACAGCACCATTCTCCGCAAAACGTCGTGTTGCTTTATTGATGATAGATATCGATAATTTTAAATTATATAATGATAATTACGGACATTTACAGGGTGACAAGATTTTAACAAAAATCGCCCAAACTATCAATTCATATATCACTGAAGATACTTACACCTTTGCTCGTTATGGCGGCGAGGAATTCGTCATCTTGATGCCAGATGCGGATAATATGATAGCAGTCGCTTTGGCTGATCAAATCAAAACGGCTGTGCGTGAACTGGGCTTGGTTTATTACGATAGTACTAAAGCAGCATCAGAATATCTTTCAATTAGTATCGGCGTTGCGTGTGAAGAATTATCAAATTTGGATGGTTCCGAAACATTGATTCGATTAGCTGACGAAAACCTTTACCGAGCTAAGAGTCAAGGGAAAAATATCGTTTGTTCCAGCTAGGATAGCAATTGTTCTTGTTAAGGCGACATAAAGTGTCGCTTTTTTAATATTTATAATCCAAAGGGAGATTATTGTTAATTTTAACATCTGTGATATAATACTATGGTATAAAAGAATATGAAGGGCGGAACCACACTTGGAACACATCCGCATTGCCAATGATTGGTTTAAACTCGATAATGCTGCAAAAATATTTCCAGCAATATCGACTAAAAAAGAAACAAATACTTTTCGGGTTCGGATTGATTTGATTGAGACGGTCGATATAGATCTCTTGCAACAAGCAATAAACTTGATATTGGAACGATACCCGATGTTTAAAGTGCGCTTGAAAAGCGGCTTTTTTTGGAATTATTTGGATTACAACGAACGACCATTTGTTATTTTACCGTTACCCCAACGTGTTTGTGGTAGTTTAAGTCCTAAAGAACACAATGGTTATCTTTTCCAAATCTACTACTGGAATAAATCCATCATTTTGGAAATGTTTCACTCTTTAGCTGATGGCAGTGGTGCTTTTGCGTTAATCAAATCGCTTCTTTATCAGTATATGCTCTTAAAGGGATTAAAAATATCTCCCGACAATATGATTTTAACACGTGACAGTTTACCAACGGTTGAAGAATATGAGGATAGTAATCTAACTTATTATGATCCGCATAATCACAAACACGTTCCTGAAGAAAAAGCCTTTCTGATTAAAGGAACACCAATCTCTGATGGTAACATCGGACTAATTTCCGCCACAATCTCTACCAAAGATATGATGGATTTAGCACGAACTTATCAAGCGAGCGTCACTGAATATTTAACGGCTTTAATGCTTCATACGATTTATATCACTCAAATTCAGTACCGTGAGCATTTGAAGCAAAATCAAAAGCCAGTCAAAATCTTTGTGCCAGTTAACTTACGGAAACATTTCCCCTCCCATTCGCTCCGCAATTTCACAAACTTTGTAAAATCAGGGATGGTGATGAATCGTTCCGACATTTCTTTTGAAGAAATCCTTATTGAAACCAAAAAACAATTTGCCCATGGTTTACAAAAATCCGAGCTTATACGGAAAATGAGTGAAAATGTATCGTTTGAAAAAAATGTTTTGTTACGGGCCACACCATATTTTCTCAAAAAATTCGTGCTTAAAATCGGATATAACATGATGGGGTTATTATTAAACACATTGAGTTTTTCCAACTTGGGTAAAATTGATTTTCCTGAATCAATGCAACCCCATATTGATAAAATATCGGTTGGAGTCTATTCGGGGCATTATAACACGGTTAATTTTGGGGTTGTGACATATAAGGACAAATTTTCAATGACATTTACCCGTTCAATTGTGGAAACGACGATTGAACGAGAATTTTTCCGTCACTTTACCGCCAAAGGCATTCATATGACCTTAGAAAGCAATTTTGTGGAGGAATATCGATGAAATATTGTGATAAATGCCACGTTGATGTACTAACAAATCAAAAATACTGTCCGCTTTGCCATCAGGTGCTTCAAGGTGAGCATGATGATACCTGGATTGAACCATACCCGAAGTTTATTCCGCTGCGTCGGGAAATTTTGCCACTAACAAAAAAAATTATTTTGTTTATCACTATTGTAGCGATTGTTACCCTATTGGTTATAAATCTAACCGTTTGGGAAGGCAAATTATGGAGTTTAATTCCCATTGGATCAATTTTATATGTATTTATGATTGTTCGTTATGGGGTTTTGTCCCGGCAAAATATTGCGTTCAAATTAGCGCTTTTAACAACGGTTTTGATATTACTTCTCAATATGATCGACCAACAATTTACCGAAGACGGATACAAGGGATGGGCAATAAATTATGTCACTCCTCTAGCACTGCTTTCGTGTAATGTTGCTATATCTGCCATTATTTGGATTCGAAGAATTGACTTTCGGGATTACATTTTTTACTTATTGGCGATTATGGTTTTTTCTTTAGTTCCCATTATTCTTTGTTTATTCAATATTATCACAGTTGCTTGGCCATCAATCGCTGCATTAGGACTTGCTATTTTTATCTTGCTTATCATTGTCTTTTTCTTTCCCAAATCCATCAAAGATGAAATAAAAAAACGATTCCATCTATAAGGGAGGCTATCAATGCGGTCTATCATCAGAAACGGCTCTTTGATTTTACCATCCACCATCATAAAAGCCGATTTGCTAATTGAAGACGGCATCATCCGTTCTCTTGATGCAAATGAACTTATGGCTGATGAAATTATCGAAGCTTCAGGATATTTCGTTGCCCCTGGCTTTGTTGACATTCATATTCATGGCGGCGGTGGCCACGATTTTATGGAAGCTTCGCTTGAAGCCTTTGTGGCAATCACCGAATATCATTTAGCACACGGCTCAACATCATTAGTTCCCACTGCCGTGTCAGCTTCATTTTCTGATCAGGTTTCTTTTCTGTCTGCGTATCAAAATGCTGTCGACGCGGATATAATTCGGGTTCGTATGCTTGGTGCTCACATGGAGGGTCCATATTTATCTGAAAATAAAAAAGGGGCTCACGATCCGTGTTTGTTAAAAAACCCAAATCGTGATGAATATCAGACTTTGATCGCTGATTTCCCCTTTATCAAACGGTGGACTATTGCTTGTGAACTACCTGGGGCTTTAGCAATGGGAGATTATTTATATGACCGTAATATAAATGCTTCCATCGGCCATTCAAATGCCTTTGGTCATCAAATTACTGACGCTATGCAACACGGATTTACGAGCGTAACTCATTTATATAATGCCACCTCAAACGCTGAAGAGTTCGAAGGCAAAAAAGCGGCGGGAATAGTTGAAACCGCTTTGTTGGAAAATGATTTATTTGTTGAAATCATTGGTGATTTACAACACGTTCCTGCAGAGATGATTTGGCTGACATATAAGAATAAAACAAGTGATAAAATGATCTTGGTTTCTGATTGCCTGAGTCCGGCGGGAATGCCAAAAGGAATATATCATTTGGGCAACAACTCCGGGTTTAAGATTGAAGTTGGTGAAGCTGTGTATCTTGCAGGAACCAAAAAATTGGCAGGAAGTGTTGCTTCAGGGGATATTTTGTTACATAATGCAATCAAAATCGGGATTCCGATTACCGAAGCGGTAAAGATGTTAACATTGACACCGGCCAAATTACTTGGGTTTGATAAATTAGTCGGATCATTAGAGATAGGGAAAGCGGCCGATATTATCATCTTTGATGAAGATATTGACATCAAACATTTATTTTGTAATGGAAAAAAGATTAAATAAAAAAAGAGCGTTGCCGAGTTGGCAACGCTTAATTTTTTTTAAGATATTGAAGCCAAGAAACATCATCATTTTCAATTACTTTCCCATTTAAATATGCTAAAGGACTCAATGGGTCAGGAATCATGAAGACCAATTTATATGAACGAAGGGCTTGTTTTAAAAGCCCATAACGTTTGTTTATGCCTTCATTGCCATATAATGGATCACCCAATACTGGATGATCAACAAATGCTAGGTGTGCCCGAATTTGATGGGTTTTTCCGGTAATCAGTTCAACTTCGAGCCAAGACAAACCATTACCTTCTTTAATAACGGTATATCTGGTAATAATTTCCTGTGCTTTTGGAAGCATGGTAGCACTAACGCGGACTAAAGCACTGACCTCATCTTTTAATAAATAAGCATGTAGTTCCGCATTTGGTTTATCAAAATAGCCCACCGCCAAACAATGATAATATTTATGAATTAAGTTTTTATATGCGGCATCGTTTAGTTCTTGAGTTGAGTGAATATCTTTACCAACAAGAAGTAACCCTGAAGTGTTAAAATCTAAGCGATTGACTAAGGAATAAGTTCCAATCGGAACGTTTTTTTGTTTTGATAGCATCGTCAATAAGTCTGATTCATGCAAAGATCCGTCGGGGTGCGATAATATGCCTTCTGGTTTATCAACTACAAGGAGTTTCTGATCTTCATAGACTATGGGGATCAAACTGGTTTTTTGGACACTTTTATCAAAATATTTATCATCAATATAAAATGTGATTTGATCGTTTTCAAAGATGATCTCCTTACCGGTTTGAACGTGCACACCATTGATTTTAAAACATTTTTTGCGTAGATATTGATAATAAAGGGGCTTGGCAATTGATGAAAACCGTTTGGTAATATAATATTCAAACGTATTACCTGAATCAAGTTTGTCAATAATAACAGTATGCATTCAATCACCTCCTTATTGCTTCTATTATATGAGAATTATGATGAGAATGCAATGAATAAACCCAGTGAGTCGGTTATGAAAATAATGCAAACCTCTTTTTTGGTTTTTTATGGTCGCATTCAAATTCGTGTGTTATAATTAACATTGAAAATATGAAAGGGTGATATGGATGTTAATTCTTGTTGGGCCCAGCGCTTCGGGAAAGACGGAGTCAGCCAAAATCATGATCAATCGTTACCCCATTTCTCGAGTGGTGACCTGTACGACACGACCAAAACGGGTTAATGAGATTGATGGGTTTGATTATCATTTTGTTTCAGATGCCCAATTCATGAATTTATTGAAGCATAATTATTTTGCGGAAACAGCCGTATATAATGGATATTGTTATGGAACGCCGCTCAATGAATTGCGTGATGATAAATTAATTATTTTAGAACCACAAGGGTTAAAATCCTTTTTAGCACTTAAAATGTGCAAAATCGTTGCCATTTTTCTGAAGACCAAGGAAGAAACCCGAATTCAGCGAATGGAAAGCCGCAAAGATCTTCCCGCTGATATTAAGCGACGAATCGCTGCAGACCGGATAGAATTCGATGCAGATAAAATCGTTGGCCTCGACCTTACGATTGATACTTCGGAAATCTCGCTTTCTGACCTTGCCGACTGTATTTTTGTCAACTATCGCAAAATATTAACGGAAAAAACGGATGGTTACGAGCAGATATCTTTATTCAGCCAAAACAACGATGAGCATTGTTGAGCATATTATTAGATATTGCTGGCAAGAATGGGTATAATGGATTTGCAATAAATAATTATTCTTAGGAGGATAAAAATATGGCAATAGAAATTACTGATAGTAACTTTAAAACTGAAGTGTTAGATTCAAAACTCCCAGTCATCGTTGACTTTTGGGCACCATGGTGCCGACCCTGTATGATGCTTGGACCCACCATTTTAGAAATCGCTGAAGAATTAGAAGGCAAAGTCAAAGTTGGCAAACTCAATGTTGACAATTCTGAAACCATCGCCAGACGTTATAGTGTTTCATCGATTCCGACAGTAATATTGTTTAAAGATGGCGCTATCGTAAAAAAAGTCGTTGGCTTGATGCGCAAAGAAGACTTGTTACATAATTTAGGATTATAACTCATGTTTGATGTCATTGTCGTTGGCGGTGGTCCTGCCGGCATCTCCTCAGCCATTTATTTGAAGCGGTTTAAATTAGATGTATTGGTACTGATGAAAGATTTTGGAGCGCTTGACAAAACCGACCATATCGAGAACTATTATGGCTTTCCTAACCCGGTATCCGGAAGACAAATCGTTGAAAACGGATTGAGCCAAGCCAGCCGATTAGGCATCGAAATTCGTAACGAAGAAGTACTAAATATCGATAAAACAGAGTTATTTGTTATCAAAACTAATCGAAATGAATATGAAGCTAAAACTGTTTTGCTTGCGACCGGATCCAGTCGGGTTAATCTACGAATACCTGGGTTTTCCGATTTTGTTGGGAAAGGCATTTCCTATTGCGCAATTTGTGATGGGTTCTTGTATCGCAAGCAAACGATAGCCATTCTGGGCGAAGGCGAATTTATGGCTGAAGAACTCGAGGTTTTGCGCAATTTTAGTTCCGACTTATACGTGTTTACCAATGGATTACCTCTTTCCGTAAAAGTAGAAGGCACTAAAATTATTACTGATCCAATTACCGGTTTTATTGGTGACGAAGTAGTAAATACTATTGTGACTGACAAAGCTAGTTACCCGGTTAATGCCGTGTTTGTGGCTATAGGTACACCTTCAGCTACTGATTTTGCTTTACGCATGGGGGCTTTTGTCGATAACAATATGATAGCGGTCAATGATAAGTATATGACCAATATTCCTGGGCTGTTCGCAGCCGGTGATTGTATTGGGGGACTATCTCAGATTGCAAAAGCAGTAGCTGATGGGGCGGAAGCCGCTTTAGCGATAAACAAATATATCCATTCGAAAACGTCTTGATTGTCAAGGCGTTTTTTTGTAGCAAGTTTTGGATTACAAAACGCAAATATCTTATGGTGTGATATAATTATCTTAGTATAATTTAAAGGAGAACATCATGGACGAATTACCCGTTTTAAGAAACCAAATTGATGAAATTGATCAAAAAATGCAAGAACTGTTCATCAAAAGGATGGAAATCGTAGCAGCGATCTCTGAATTTAAAATGGCAAATGATCGATCGGTTTATGATCATACACGAGAAACCGAGATAATCCAAAGAAATGTAACTCGCATTAAGGATTCCCCGTATGCGCCTTATTATCAGCGAATGCTGGAAAGTATCCTTGATGAGTCAAAACGGTATCAAAAAGCCATCATTATAGGGAGCACAACGTTATGAGATATATTGATTTACGCAGTGACACTGTCACGGAACCCACCGAAGAAATGCGACAGGCCATCTTAAACTGTGAAGTTGGCGATGATGTCTTTGAAGATGATCCAACCACCAATCGTTTAGAAGCTTTGGCAGCACAAATGTTAAAGAAAGAAGCGGCTATATTTGTCCCTTCGGGAACATTTTCCAACCAGTTAGCCATCTTTACTCATGCGGATCGAGGTGATGAGGTCATTGTCGATCAAAACGCTCACATTGTAATCCATGAATCGGGAGCCTCTTCAATCATTGCTGGTGTTCAGTTGTTTACTCTCGAAAGCAATAACGGCATCTGGGATTTGAATAAATTAGCTCAATCGATCAAAACCAAATCAACATTTACCGCCGGGACGAAGCTGATTTGCATGGAGAACGCCTATGGAGGAAGAGTTTTACCGCTTGCATATATGCAAAAAGTATATGTTTTGGCTAAATCTCGTGGTGTATTAGTGCATCTTGATGGTGCTAGAATATTCAATGCAGCATCTTTCCTAAATTGCGATGTCTCAGAATTGTCAGCCTGTGCTGATAGCGTCTCTGTTTGCCTTTCAAAAGGCCTATGTTCACCAATTGGAACGGTTTTAGTTGGCTCAAAGTCATTCATTGACAGCGCTCGAAGAAAACGAAAAGTCATGGGTGGTGGAATGCGACAAACGGGTATATTGACTGCTTGTGGCATTATCAGCTTGGAAAAAATGTCTAAACGACTTGGCATTGATCATGAGAATGCGAAGAGAATGGCATCTGGATTACGAGAAATAAAAGGACTTACTGTTGATGAAACACAACGCGATATCAATATCATATTTTTTGATATTGATGATGAACGTAAATATCATTTGTTAGCATACATGTATGAACATGGCGTCAAGATTGAACCATGGGAAGTGGGATTTAGATTTGTCACTCACAATGGCATCACTCGTGATGACGTTGATATAGTTGTCGCCTTGATGAAAGGATACTTTAATTGAGAAAACTGCTTACTATTTTTCGACATTCTGGACTTGATTTGCACCAACCGACCCTTTATCGAAAAGCATACCGGGCCATTATTTTTCATGATGATTTGGTTTTATTTATAAAATCCCAAAAATATGGAGAATATAAATTTCCCGGAGGCGGAAAGAACGATGCCGAACGGGCATTAGCAGTTTTAAAACGCGAAGTGCGCGAAGAGACCGGATATACAATTTATTCAAAAATCATTCCTTTTGGCTTGACAATGGAATATGCCAAGGATTTTGAGGGGAAATATGCGGTTTTTCAGCAAGAATCACGATACTATTTCTGTAGTGTCCATAAAAATATACAACCATTGGCTTTGGAATCATATGAAATTGAATATGGATATTTTCCTTGTTGGGTTACATTACAAAATGCCATCGAGAATAATCAAAAGCTATTAAGCAATGATCGTATTCCTTGGAAAGAACGCGATACCGAAGTTATGATACTTTTAGCGAATGAAAGGAAATCATCATGAGAATCAATGTCTATATCAGTTCCACCGGTTTTTGTTCACGACGCGAGGCGGATCGTTTAATTCAAAGCGGAAGAGTCATGATTAATGGTATGTATGCTCAGATTGGGTCTGATGTTTCTGATACTGATATCGTATCTATTGATGGAAAGACCATCGGCAAGCGGCCAAAAGCAATCTATATGGCATTTAATAAACCAGAAGGTGTCGAGTCAACAACCGATCAAGCAAAACCACACAATATCATTGATTATCTTCATTATCCAGAACGAATTTTTCCGATTGGCCGTCTCGATAAGGACTCCTCTGGATTGATTCTTTTAACTAACGATGGAATGATTGTAAATAAGATTCTTCGTAGCGAAAACGAACATGATAAGGAATATGTCGTTGAACTTGATAATGATATTACCAATGAGTTTTTGATGACAATGGCTGCTGGGGTTAAAATATATAACCCCGCCCGGCACGAGTATACGATAACCAAACCTTGCAAGATTAAACAAATAGATACGCGGAAATTCACGATTATTTTAACCCAAGGATTAAATCGACAAATTCGTCGGATGACTAAGGAACTTGGATTTAATGTTCTGTACTTGCATCGGATTCGCATCATGAATATCAACTTAGGTAGTCTGCCTTTGGGAGAATATCGGTTTCTCATAAAGACAGAATTGGATCAACTTTTGAGATCAATTGGTGGCAAGTAGTTTTCATAATCGTACTTTCTTTTGAACATGTTTATTAAATGGATGTGATGTGATATAATATCACATGGTTTTTTGGGCAATATGAAAAGATGAGGAGGAACAGCATTCTATGATTTTACACAAAGCAAAAGGAACTCGGATTGAGGGAAAAAAATCTATGTCTAAAGCTTTGCCATTGCATGAATACTTAAATCCACCCTTTGTCTTCATTCCCCTATTACAACAGGCAACACCGCTCAAACGGATTGTTGAAATCGGAGATAAGGTGGCCATTGGACAAGTAGTGGCATTAAGAGAAGGCTTTGGTGCAATGCCAATCCATGCATCGGTCAGTGGTACAGTAACCGCAATTAAAAAAGTTTGGCACGCTTCTGGAAGAATGGTAGAGGCTATTGAGATTCAAAATGATAATCAGAATCGAATGGACGAAAGCATCCGCGTGCAAACAGATATTTCATTGTTATCTCGAAATGATTTGATTGCAAAGATGCAACAGGCAGGACTTTCTGGTCTTGGTGGCGCTGGGTTTCCTACCTACATTAAATATCAAACTAAATGTCCAATCGATGTTGTAATCATCAATGCGGTTGAGTGTGAACCTTATATTACTTGCGATTTTATGCTCATCAATGCATATCCAGAAAAACTGCTCAAAGGACTATCATATTTGATGAGAGCAGCTGATGCAAAAAAAGGGGTTATTGCTTTCAAAACTTATAACACCGATATCAAGAAGAATTTAGAACCGTTGCTAGTTAATTATCCAGGAATTGAATTATATGAAGTTAAGGATATTTATCCGGCCGGTTGGGAAAAATATATCGTTCAAAAAATTACTAAAAAAACATATGCGGGTTTGCCAGCTGAAGCGGGAGCAATTGTTGATAATTCTGCGACTGCCATCGTTTTTGCGGATGTTGTCGCAGAAAATATTCCTTTGATTTCCCGAGTCATTACTATTTCAGGAGAAGGAATTAAAAATCCACAAAACTTTTTTGTTCCCTTAGGAACTCCGGTTAAAGAACTAATCCAATTAGCTGGTGGATATGTTGAAAGTCTGAACCCTATGAAAGCATGGTATATAGCAGGTGGTCCAATGACAGGTCGTGCTATTCTCATTGATGAATTGGTTGTCAATGATACCTTGGGATCGGTCATTGTAAAACCAATGCCGGATGAAAAACACCACCCAGCATGTCTGGGATGTGGAAAATGCGCAGATGCTTGTCCGGTTTATCTTACTCCTACAGAAATCCAAAGGGCATTAGAAAGTAAAGATTCTCAGGCAATTAAGGAACTAAATGCACAAAAATGTATGCAATGTGGATTGTGTTCCTATGTTTGTCCGTCACATATCGAAATTTCCGATTATGTCGCAAAGGCAAAAGAATTGTTAAGGAAGGGAGCATAATATGGCTAGATTTGCAAACGGTAAAGCCCCGTTTTTACGGAAGGCTGATGAGAAAACCTATGGCACTCAAGTCATCATGCGCGATTTCTTAATCGGTTTATTGCCGCTAATTGGATTTGCTTGGTATAAAAATGGTATAAAAGTCTATATCGAAGGTAATGCGACATTCTTAGAGATGTTTTACCCAATAATCTTCATAATACTCGGCGGAATAATTTCGATGATAATCGAAGGCTTATTTTTTATAATTACAGACAAGGAAATCCGATCGTTTAAATCGCTTATGAACCGATTGAGCTTATCATATGCCATGATTCCTGGTATCCTGCTAGCCATGATTTTACCATTATATACACCTATTTGGGTTTTAATCTTTGGTTGTATAATGGCAACATTGGTAGCTAAACTACTTTTTGGAGGCTTTGGCTATAATATTTTTAATCCCGCTTTGATTGGTTATGCAGCAATCGCTTTTACGTTGATGGGTGTCATTAACCGAGCAGGTGGGGCTCTCAATGGTTCTGAAGTTCTGGTAGATGCCATTGCCGGAGCTACACCACTTAGTACTTTATCCACTACAAATGTTTTGTCTTATCAAACTTTAGTGGCTCCGTATGGATCATTATGGAATTTTTTTATTGGTACGATTCCTGGAGCTTTAGCAGAAACAAGTGCGCTAGCTTGTATCATTTCATTTGTCTGGCTATCGGCAAGAAAAGTTATCAAATGGTTCGTTCCGGTCATATATATCGGAACCGTGTTTATTCTATCATGGCTAATCGGTATCATTTCTGGCCAAACAGGAATTTGGTTTCCAACCTATAGTATTTTGTCAGGAGGACTGATGTTTGGGGCGATTTTTATGGCCACCGAACCGGTTACGACTCCGAAAAATCCACTAGGAAAAATGGTATTTGCCTTGTTTCTTGGCGTATTTACAGTTTTGTTTCGCTTTGTTGGTCAATATCCAGAAGGTGTTGCCACATCAATTATCTTCATGAATATTTTCTCAATGCCAATCGATAAATGGACCGGCGTTATCAGAACAGAAGGGGTAACGAAAAAGACGATTATCAAAATTGTTATTTTGGTTATACTTATCATCGCCATCGCCGCATATGCTTTATTTAAAGCCAGTTCAATTTATACAGCGACCATTGAATTGCCTTTAATTATGAGGGGGTGGAACTGATCATGAAAGTCTTTTTAAGTAAAAACGGATTATTAATCGGATTGATTGCCATTTTCATCGGTATATTTGCGATTGGAGGTTTCTATAGTCGATATGTTGCCGATCAACATGCAGTGCTTGTGTTAAAAGCCCAACAAGAACAACAAGAAGCAAGGCAGGAAGCAACTCGAGTAGCTACATATTTGGCATTGTTTTCTGAGGCGACCCGTGCTGAAAAATATATAGCCACAACCGTCACAAAAACATATAACCTCTCGGGAAATCGCGGCGTATTTTCACCAACCATCATTGATAGTTATCATATTTACAATGACGATATGGAGGTTGGAGTTGTTTATGTCGTCGGTTCTAAAGGACATAACGAAGGCTTAAATATTGCCTATGCTATCGATTTCGCCACGGATGCCTGTATTGGTGTGGTGGTTGTCGCACAAGCAGAAACGCCGGCGATATATGGAACCTTGGATGCGGCTTGGTTTAATCAATTTGATAATATATTATTAGATGCTTCTTCAATCGAAATTGATGCCGTTGCTGAAGCAACTGAGTCAAGCAAAGGCTTTGAAATCGGATTGCTATATGCCCGTGAAGTATATGCGGTAGAATCGGATTTTGAAATTCCCGCAAATGGTATTTCGCTTGTAAGTATGACATATAATTATGACCCGACGTCTTTTGCCACCGCGGTTTTTATCGCTAACGTTACTCATGGAAGCGAAGGCATGACGGCTTCAGTTTTTCTATCACGGACTTATGATTATATCGGAATGGCTGATGATAGTGCCGCCCTAACAATTGATGAACAAACCGCTTTAAAAACATTGGCAGCAGCCAGTGGGTTAGTTTCTAATAAAAGTTGGTTTGTTAGTTATAATGCTGATACTCGAGTACTGGTTATGAATGCTAAAGGCTTTAAAGCCACACCAATTGTAGTAACTATTACTTTGAATACAACGCTTGATGGAATCGAAGGAATTCCCATCATAACTTCGACGGAAACATATGATAATGGCGATTATGATGGCGGACCAGCGCCTGAGGTTGAGTATAATTTGCTTAATCAATATTTAGCTGATGGCAATTTTGTTGTTGACGGGGTCGCTGATGCGACGATTACATCCAATGCTATGAAACAACTGATATATCTTTTGGATCACTTCATCATTACTTTGACGGGAGATGAATGAGATGAAACAGGGATTGACTTCTGGACTTGTATTATTGATTTTAGGAATTATTTGTGGATTAACGCTTTCGGTTGTCAATTTTTTGACCGCTCCGATAATAATGCAAAATGAACAAGCAAAAAAATATGAATCATTGAATGATTTGGGAATTGAAATGTCACAATACACAATCACTGATTCATCATTATCAGGGGCAATCGATACGGTTTATCTGTTAACACCAATTGACAGTCAAACAAATCCGATTATTCGTGTTTATAGTGTTACAACTACGGGTTTTTCCGAAGGATTAAATATGATGATTGCTGTTGATGAGAATATGATTGTTGTTGCCTATGTGACTGTCTCACACCAGGAATCCCCCGGATATGGTAAAGATACATTAGAAACTCACGACTTTAACATGGTAGGAGCTGTGTTGCCAGATACAACACAATTTGAAGCCAAGGCAAAAACCACAGTAACCTGCGATGCGGTTTTGCTTTGTTTCGATTTGGTAGCTATTCAGGCCACCCTTGATTTCGGAGGTGAAAATTGATGACTGCTAAAGAAAATTTCTTCAAAGGATTCGTCAAGGAAAATCCGTTATTTATCTCAGCTTTAGGAATGTGTCCGGCACTGGCAATCACGAAGTCGATAGAAAACGCCATTGGCATGGGCATTGCTGTTTTATTCGTCTTGGTCTTCTCGAATTTATTGGTATCACTTATTACCATGAATCCGAAAATCAGAGAAAAAGTCATGCCGGTTCGAATACCGGTCTACATTGTTTTAATTGCATCTTTAGTGGTAATTGTGGAAATGGTAATGGAAGCCTTTTTACCGGATCTATTTGAAACTTTAGGGGTTTTTATTCCATTGATTGTTGTCAACTGCATTATTTTCGGACGAGCGGAAGCTTATGCTGGCGATCACAAACCACTTGAATCAGTCGTCGATGGTGCTGGAATGGCGCTGGGATTTACTGGAGCTATCATGATTATTAGTCTCATAAGGGAAGTGCTTGGGGCTGGGTCAATCACAATATGGGGAAATATAAAGCTTGATTTAACATTTATATTTGATTTTCTAGGAATTGAGCCAATTAGTATGTTCTTACAACCTGTTGGTGCATTCTTCACCCTTGGATTCATCTTAGCAGCGATAGCTGCGATTCAAAATGCCAAGAAAAATAAAACATCGAAAGAGGTGAGCAAATAATGGCTGAATTAATCGCAATTGCCTTTGCAGCTTTTTTCGTTGAAAATGTTTTATTAACCCAGTTTTTAGGCATTTGTTCATTTATTGGCGTTGGCAAGAAACGAAGTTCATCTTTAGGAATGGGACTGGCGGTTGTTGTCGTAATCATTCTGTCTAGCGTTGTCACTTGGATAATTTATAATTTTGTCATGGTGCCGCTGGAAATTGAATTTATGAAAACAATTGTCTTTATATTGGTTATTGCTGCCTTAGTTCAAATGATTGAAATAATCATTAAGCGGTTTTCACCATCATTATATAAAGCTTTAGGTATCTATTTACCACTTATTACGACGAATTGTGCCGTCTTAGGTGTGGCATTGACAAACGTTAAAGAAGGTTATAATTTCTCGCAAATGATTGTCTATGCAACCGCTATTCCGCTTGGTTATTTGTTCGTGATGTATATATACGCCATCATTCGCGAAAAGATGGAGTTCAGTCCGATTCCGAAAGCGTTCCAGGGAATTCCGATTGCTATGGTTTTAGCCGCGATTTTAGCTTTAATATTCTCAAGATTCGGAGGGCTAGCATAAAATGGATATTATTATTCCGCCATTAGTACTGGGTTCTTTGGGAATGATTTTAGGGGTGCTTATCTTTCTCGTTGGCAAATACTTCGGAGTTGAAGAGGATCATCGAATTGATGACATCGAGAAAATGTTACCAAAGTATAATTGTGGGGCTTGTGGGTTCGCTGGTTGTCGCGATATGGCCAAAGCCTTGCTGACGGGATCTTGTCGCGCTGAAAGTTGTAAACCGATAAAAAAGGAAGATCAAGAGAATTTGAATCGGTACTTAGATGAATTATTACAAGGAATTCCGGTGACAAAATAGAATCATCACAATGAATAATGCTTATGTTATGATGTGAGAAAATGATATATTGGTTTTTTCTTAATGCTTGTGCATCTCATTAACAGGACTATAACCCAATTACAATATCTATCAATATTAAAAAGTTGTTCCTCAGAACAACTTTTTTTCTTGGTTGGTTCTATAGTTATTAATGATAATATTTGCAAAACCACATAAAAACAGTTTACAAAAAAGCGGTTTTAGCATATCATATTATATGCATGCGCTATTAGCTCAGTTGGTAGAGCAAATGACTCTTAATCATTGGGTCCTGGGTTCGAGTCCCTGATGGCGCACCAAATAATTACCCAACAGATGTTGAATATTTCAATATCTGTTTTTTTATTGAGGTTATTAACTTTGATAATTGAATGTTCATAGAAAATATGATACGATTAAACGAGTAAGAATTCGAAGAAAAGAGGAATCGAAATGCCAGGCAATCAAGTAAAAGAATTGATTAAACAAGGACGAATGACTTTGCAGTTCACTGATTTTGGAATTGATGAACCAAGTGATCAACAATTGAAACTGCCACAGCCACCTTTGGTAAAGGAAAAAATGACTTTCCAACAAATAGATTTGCCATATAATTTTGGTGACTTAAAAATGGAAACCGACATTCTAAAGATCATAAATAATCGAGTGAGTCATCGGGTATATACGGAAGAAGACATGTCATTGTTGGAATTATCGTACTTGTTATGGTCCACTCAGGGCATCAAAAGCATCCGTGGAAAAAACTATGCAACTCTTAGGACTGTCCCATCCGGAGGGGCGCGGCATGAATTCGAAACTTATTTTATAGTCAAAAAGGTCGCACAACTACGTGAAGGAACTTATCATTATTTGCCACTTACACACCAGATTGAATTTTTAAGGGAAATATCGGATTTGGATGAAAAGATTGGACGAGCTTTGTCTGGACAAAGATGGGCAGAAGCTGCGAACGTTATTTTCTTTTGGAGTGTTGTTCCCTATCGGTCGGAATGGCGATATTCATGTTTTGCGCATCGAATTATTTTAGTGGATATTGGCCATGTATGCCAAAACATGTACATTGCTTGTGAAGCAATCGGATTAGGTACATGTGCTATTGGTGCTTTTGATCGTCATACTTGTGATTCTTTGTTTACTTTGGATGGCGAAGACGAATTCACAATATTGGCAGCACCGGTGGGGACGATATCGGCTCAGGACAAAGATAAGGAACAAGAATTCTATGCTTTTTTAAAAACAGAAGAGTAAATTTATATAAGGAGCCATCTTTCAAAGGGGAACCTAATTAGAAGAGGGCTTTTTTTGCGAATAAATATTTGTATTTCGCAGAAAACATCAGTATACGATATTGCTTTAGGACAAGCAAGAAAGCATATCAACGAATCGAAAACGCTTTCTTTTTTAGGGCCTGTAAGATATAATAAGAATATTCGATGAGGTGAAAACGATGATAATATTAGATGGAAAGCATTTGAATTTAGATAGTCTTGTTCGCATCGCTCGCGGGCATGAAAAAGTTTCAATTAATACCGAAAATACGTTGCTGGTTTTAGCAGCTGAACGATATGTCGAAAAGGTTGCCGCCGGCGACAAGCCGGTATACGGAATTAATACTGGCTTTGGAAAGTTATCCGATGTACGGATTAATCCTACCGAAGTCGGTAAACTGCAACAGAATTTATTGATGAGTCATGCTTGCGGTGTGGGTAATCCCCTCGCAGAAGATATTGTTCGTGGCATGATGGCAATGCGGGTCAACGCTTTGATAAAAGGATATAGCGGGATTCGTTTAACCACAATTGAGAAACTGATTGAATTACTGAATAAAGATATATGCCCAGTCGTTTTTGAAAAAGGCAGTTTAGGTTCCAGTGGCGATCTCGCTCCGCTTTCGCATATGAGTCTGCCCTTAATTGGCTTAGGAGAAGTTTTTTACCAAGGGAAGAGAATGTCCACAAAATCCGCTTTTGCATTAGCGGGAATTTCTCCCTTAAAAGAATTAAAAGCTAAAGAAGGTTTGTCATTGATTAATGGTACACAAGCCATGACAGCCATTGGAGCGCTAACCTTATATGATGCCATCCATCTGGAAAAAACAGCCACCTTGGCCTTGTCTTTGTCTTTAGAGGCTTTACATGGTATCGTTGATGCATTCGACCCCCGTGTTCACGAACTTCGCGGTCAATCAGGGCAAATCGAAGTGGCACAAATGATTTTAAAACACATATCAAAAAGCAAAATGACCACCAAACAAGGAGAAATGCGGGTGCAGGACGCATATTCTTTGAGATGCGCTCCACAAGTTCATGGTGCTAGCCTTGATACATTTAAATATGTCAAAAAGATTGTCGAAGCCGAGATGAATGCAGTAACTGATAATCCGATTGTTTTTTACGATCAAGAAGAGGCAATCAGTGCTGGTAATTTCCATGGGCAACCGTTAGCTCTTGCTTTTGATTTTTTAGGCATCGCGATTTCAGAACTCGCTAACATCAGTGAACGACGGATTGAAAGGCTGGTTAATCCGAGTTTGTCAAATGGGTTACCGCCGTTTTTGGTAAATAATTGCGGTATCAATTCGGGTTTTATGATTATTCAATACAGTGCAGCTTCCTTAGTGAGTGAAAATAAGGTTCTTTCACATCCGGCCAGTGTTGATTCGATTCCATCGTCGGCCAATCAGGAAGATCATGTATCAATGGGAACGATTGCCGCACGTAAGGCAGGAGCGATACTAGACAACGCTCGTAAAGTTATTGCAATGGAATATATGTCCGCATGTCAAGCCATTGATTTGCGAGCAAAAAAGGACCTGGGTAATGACACCCAAATTGCATATAATACTTTTAGGAAGCATATTCCGTTTCTTGAAGAAGATACAATCATGTATCCACATATTAACGCAGCTGAGGCACTCTTAATCGATGACACTATATATAATGCTATCAATTGGGGGGATATTGAATGAACGAGCAAACAACTTTCACATTAGCTGATATTTTCACCAAATTGCCAGATTACCCAGCATTTGATCCAACGATTCGTCGTGCTCCTAAACGCCATTTCACTTTGTCGGAAATTGAAACGCAACTAGCACTAAAAAATGCTTTGCGCTACATTCCTAAACCTTGGCAAAAACAACTTGCCCCTGAGTTTTTGGATGAACTTTTATCAAGAGGACGAATCTACGGTTACCGGTTCCGCCCGGCTGGAAAAATATATGGCAAACCAATTGATCAATATCAAGGGAATATTATTGAAGGTAAAGCACTTCAAGTGATGATTGATAATAATCTCGATTTTGATGTTGCTCTTTATCCATATGAATTGATCACCTATGGCGAAACGGGAGCTGTGATGCAAAACTGGATGCAATATCATCTGGTGAAAAAATACTTACAAGAAATAAATAATCATCAGACATTAGTCATGATGTCTGGTCATCCGCTCGGATTATTTGATTCTTTAAAATCATCACCAAGAGCAATTATAACTAATGGACTAATGATTGGTTTGTATGATGATTTAGAAAATTGGAATCGCGCAGCCCAGTTAGGCGTAGCTAGTTATGGTCAGATGACAGCTGGTGGTTGGATGTACATCGGACCACAGGGAATCGTCCATGGCACTTATTCGACCTTACTTAATGCCGGTCGCAGCAAACTTGGCATTCCCAATCAGGATAATTTGAAAGGGCGACTATTCGTTTCTTCTGGCCTGGGAGGAATGAGTGGCGCGCAAGGCAAAGCTGCAGAAATCGCTGGTGGGGTTGCAATTATCGCTGAAGTTGATGATTCACGCATCAAAACTCGCTTTGATCAAGGCTGGGTCAAAGAAATTGCCAAAACTCCCCAAACTGCTTTTGAAAAAGCTCAAATTGCGATTGACAAACAAATACCATGGTCGATTGCATTTCATGGTAATATTGTTGATTTGCTGGAGTATGCGGTCAAAGAAACCATCCATATTGATTTATTAAGTGACCAAACCAGTTGTCATGCGGTTTATGAAGGTGGTTATTGCCCCGTCGCATTATCGTTTGCCAAACGAACAGAAATGCTAAAAAACCATCCTGATCAATTCAAAGAACTCGTCAACCAGAGTTTAAAACGGCATTACGAAGCAATCAAAACATTAATTAGCAATCATGTTTATTTCTTTGATTATGGAAATAGTTTTCTTAAAGCAATTTATGATTCCGGGATAACCGATATCTGTAAAAACGGCATCAATGATATAGATGGTTTCATATGGCCTAGTTATGTCGAAGATATCTTAGGTCCAGTGCTTTTTGATTATGGATATGGACCATTCCGTTGGGTATGCTTATCAGGATTAGAAAGCGATCTTGATAAAACCGACCAAGCGGCAATGACAGCGATTGATATAAATCGAAGATTCCAGGACTTAGACAATTATAACTGGATTCGGGATGCAAAACAAAATCATATGACTGTTGGAACAAAAGCCAGAATTTTGTATCAAGATGCCCTTGGACGATTAAAAATAGCAAAAAAGTTTAATAAAATGGTTCGTAATGGCGAAGTTGGTCCAATCATGCTTGGCCGTGATCATCATGATACGGGGGGGACTGATTCACCCTTCAGAGAAACATCCAATATCAAAGATGGATCAAATGTGATGGCCGAAATGGCGACTCAGGTCGCCCTTGGCAACGCTTCTCGAGGAATGAGCCTTGTTGCTCTCCATAATGGTGGTGGCGTAGGTATTGGCAAGGCAATAAATGGCGGTTTTGGCATGGTTCTTGATGGATCACGTCGAGTCGATGCGATTTTGGAAACAGCGATTGCTTATGATGTCATGGCTGGTGTTTCTCGTCGATCTTGGGCTCGCAACGAAAACGCGTTATCGATCGCCAAAGAATATAATACATTAGATCGTAATACCACTATTACTATTCCATATTTGACTGATGACGATTTCATCAATCATCTTGTACATGAGAAATACATAAAGGGAGGAAAATAAAATGGGCAAAATCGTAGAATGCGTTCCGAACTTTAGCGAAGGCCGTGACAAACAGAAAATTGAAGCGATAATCGCACCGCTAAAAAATCGCAAGGGTTTCAAGTTGGTTTCATATGAGCCTGATATTGATTATAATCGGACGGTTGTCACTTTAATCGGCGATGCGTTAGCTATAATCGAAGCTTTACCAGAGTTTGTCGAACAAGCCCTCAATTTGATTGACTTAAATCATCATACTGGTCAACATCCAAGGATGGGAGCGGTTGATGTCATCCCTTTTATTCCGCTAGGTGAAACAACCATTGAAGAGTGTGTTGAATTTGCCAATAGGTTAGCTAAAATTGTCTCATCACGTTTCACAATTCCGGTATTTATGTATGCCTTAGCTGCCAATCAAGCGGAACGGATTAGCCTTCCGAATATTCGTAAGGGTGAGTTTGAAGGCATGAAAACTAAAATTTTGGACCCCCAATGGGCTCCCGATTATGGAAAACCCGAAATTCATCCTACTTTCGGCGCTGTTGCCATTGGCGCCAGAATATTATTAGTAGCATATAATATCGATTTGGCGACCAAAGAAGAAAAAGTTGCTGAACGATTAGCCCGAACGATTCGCCAATCTAGTGGTGGGTTTCAACATATTCAAGCCGGTCCGGCATATCTTGATCAACGCGGTCATGTCCAAGTTACAATGAATATTCTTGATTATAAGAAAAATCCATTATATCGAATTTGGGAAACAATTAAAATGGAAGCTTTACGCTATCATGTCGAAGTAACATCAGCGGAAATCATCGGTTTAATGCCCAAAGAAGCATTAATGGATTCGTTGAAGTATTATTTTGCCGTAAATAATCGCAAGTTTATACCTTCTATGTCAATTGAAGAAGCGGTTTTTGAAGCTATACATTACCTACAATTGCGTGACTTTAATGCAAGTAAGGTTATTGAAAGTTATCTCGAATAAGGAGAGTGGTTTCATGATTGAACTCATCATTCATCATATCGGTGAACTGATTACCCCGTTTCACACTCCCCCAGTCAAAGGAAAATTCATGCGCGAAGTAAAACGGGTAACAGACGCTTTTATTGCCATCAATGATGGCTTGATTGTCGCCATCGGATCTGGTGATTATCAGGCATATCAAGACAAAAATACGGTTTTGTATGATGCCAGTGGTGCTTTAATGGTTCCTGGCTTCATTGATGGTCATACGCATCTTGTTTTCGGCGGATCGCGTGAGTTTGAATTTGCTGATAAAGTGGCAGGAATTCCTTATTTGGATATCCTGAAACGCGGTGGCGGGATTTTCGCCACCGTGAAAAGTACTCGGCAGGCCACAATGAGGGAATTAGAAACTAAAGCTCTGAAGTCGCTTGATATTATGCTTTCATTTGGCGTCACTACAATTGAAGCCAAAAGTGGTTATGGATTGGATCAAAAAACCGAAATTCGTCAGTTGGAAGTTGCTAGTGCTGTAAACAAAATTCAACCCATCGACATTATCTCCACCTATATGGGAGCCCATGCTATTCCCAAAGAATATGCCCATAATCGAACTTTATATATTGAAGAAGTTATCAAGATAATGAAAACAATCAAGGCTAGTAATTTAGCCGTTTTCGCAGATGTTTTTTGCGAAGAAGGTGTATTTACTCCGCAAGAGACAATTACTATTCTTACCGCCGCCAAGGCAATTGGATTGATTCCAAAAGTCCATGCGGATGAAATTGTTTCCAATGGGGGCGCAAAAATCGCCGTTGATTTACAGGCGGCAAGCGCTGACCATTTAATGGCCATCAATACCGAGGATATGGTTGGGCTTGCACAATCGAATACGATTGCTAATTTGCTACCAGGAACTTCATTTTATCTGAATAAAGAATACGCAAATGCTAGAGCTTTGCTTGAGGTGGGTGCCGCAGTCGGGGTGGCTAGTGACTATAATCCGGGGTCCTCGCCATCGGAAAACTTTCAATTAATCATGCAATTAGCAGCCAATAAATTACGAATGAGTCCTGAAGAAATACTAAATGCTGTGACGATTAACCCCGCATACCAATTGCATATTGCCGACAAGGTTGGCTCTATTGCTATTGGTAAACAGGCAGACTTAGTCTTGCTTGATGCGAAAAACCTTGAATATGTTATGTACCACTATGGAATTAATCATACAAAAGCAGTCTTTAAAAACGGAGTCTTAGTTTATGAAGCCAAGCATTATAATCATGGAGGTATTATATGAATTTAGTTGATCTGAAAATAATCGAATTCGTTAATGAAGTCGATTCTGCTTCGCCGGCTCCTGGTGGGGGCAGTGTCGCTGCTTTGGCTGGCACTTTGGGGGCATCATTAGTCCGAATGGTTGGGCATTTGACGGTGACAAAAAAGAAATTTCTGGCGTTATCTGAATCCGAACAAAGTGATTTTAATAACGATATTAAGTATCTGCTTACAATTAAAGAACGACTGATTACTTTAATTGATGCGGACACCGAATCATTCAAAAAAATCATGGCGGCATTCCAAATGCCAAAAATTTCTGACAAGGAGATTGAACTCCGCAATCAAGCAATCCAAATAGCCACATTAGGTGCTATCGAAGTTCCGCTGGAAGTGGCTTCACTATGTTGCAATGCTTTACAAAGGCTTGAGCGAATTCTTTGTAATGGTAATAAAAATGCACTATCTGACCTTGGTGTGGGCACATTGATGCTTTACTCTGGTATGGAAGGTGCAATTTTGAATGTCAAAATCAATTTATCGGGAATTACCGATACAAAAAAAGTAAGTTATTTTCAGGAAAAATCGCAACAGTATTTAACGAATGGAACTGAAGTAAAAGATAAAATCTTAGCCGCGATACATGCGCGCTTAGTATAACTGCGTTTATCTGGTTAATAATATCAAAGGGGGTATTAATTTATGAAATTATTTATTGACACGGCGAATCTCGCAGAAATAAAAACCGCAAGTACATGGGGAATTATCTCTGGGGTGACAACTAATCCATCACTGATTGCCAAAGAAGGACGGAATATCGTCGATGTCATCAAAGAAATCACAACTTTGATTGATGGACCGATTAGTGCCGAGGTTCAAGAAGGATTAGCAGAGGCGATGATTGAAACCGCTTTTGATTATGCAAAAATGCATTCAAATATTGTTATCAAAATCCCGATGACAATGGAAGGCATCAAAGCTGTCAGCGTCTTATCAAAACACGGGATTAAGACAAATGTTACTTTATGTTTTTCGGTATCGCAAGCGATGATGGCTGCCAAAGCAGGGGCTACATTTGTTTCTCCATTTATGGGGCGATTAGATGACGCAACCAATAATCCGGAGGCCGGATACGAGTTATTGCAAGATATTCGGTTAGCATATGACAATTACCATATCCAAACCGAAATCATCGCAGCTTCAATTAGACATCCACTGCATGCGGAGCAAGCGGCACTAGCAGGGGCAGATATTGCGACCATTCCATATAAAGTTTTTTTGCAGATGATTGAGCACCCACTAACCGCCAAAGGATTGGATATCTTTCGTAAAGCGGAAAAACAATAAAAAAGGAAACGGTTAAAACCGTTTTTTTTATACTCTCATAAATAAAAAGATAACTTAAGACCGATATTTGTCAATTGTGAGGCTTCGGGAAAACACTATACAAACAATATCGGTCGTGGTATAATATCAACACTGTGGTCAAATTATATTAGCCATATGATAATGTTTTAAAGGAGAAAAAATGAAAGAAATTCAGGAAAAAATTCAAAAGATTTTGGAAACACCTAACGAAATAAATGGAGAAAAAGGATACTCGACTGATTGGGAACCATCCGAAAATGATGATGATTTTGGTGAACTGTATACGGATTTATATGTTTTAATTCGCAATATAGATGATTTTTTTACCGAGGATGGTAACCCAAAAGCACTGGATCTCGTTGATTCGTTTTTAATAGAGTCACTAATCACGCTTAAGAAAAATCATGATATCATTCGGGTGGAATCGGGCGATGATTATGTTAAAGCCACGGCGTTTACTCCAGATGGTGAGACAGCTGGTTATCTGTTTGATAGTGCTGTTCAAATCAACACAATGATGGAAATTTATAATAAAACTCTCGCTGAAAATAACATGCCAAGAATTGATGCCGGCATCGGGATGGCGACTTTTCCGGGAAATGCCGATGAGGAAGAGGAAACATGTCATTGTCACGAAGAAGGACATCAATGCGAAAGTGATGATGAGGAATGTCAATGTCATGGGCATGGAATTGAAAGTCTTGAATTTGGATACGCTACTGATTTGGATAATACCGCTTTACATATGGCAACGATTGCCAACAGTGATGAATTAGATCCAATCGTCATTAACGAACCGACGTATAGTTTGATGTCCGATTCGGAAGCATTAAAAGAATTTTTGGATCACAACCTAGAAAAAGTAATCTTTGAAGGAGAAGACTTTTCCGTTTTCCATGGTAATATCGTTTCGGAAGAAGAATAGTAATACTAAATCAAAATATTAGGATGGTTAATATGGATATTTTTAAGAAGTGTGATGATTTTACATTAGTAGATGAGTACAAGAATCTGGGTATATATCCCTATTTTCATGCGTTGGAAACCAAACAGGATATCGAAGTTACAATGGAAGGGCAACGACGGATTATGATTGGTTCCAATAACTATTTGGGATTAACAGGAGATGCTCGTGTCATTGAAGCCGGGATTAAAGCAATTACGGAATTTGGGTCGGGAGTATCCGGATCACGGTTTCTTAATGGAACCCTGACAATGCATGTTGAATTAGAAACAGAATTAGCGGATTTTTTACATAAAGAAGCCTGCGTTACTTTTTCTACCGGATTTCAAACCAATCTGGGAATCATCTCGGCAATTGCTGGGAAAGATGATCTTGTCTTCTGTGATCGCGAAAATCATGCAAGCATCTATGATGGAATAAAACTCAGTTACGCAACCATGGTCCGATATCGTCACAATGATATGGTTGATTTAGAAGAGCGTTTGCAAAACGCTGATGAAACAAAGGGTAAATTAATTATCACCGATGGTGTTTTTAGTATGTCGGGTGACATTTGCAAATTACCAGAAATTGTTGCTTTGGCAAAAAAATATAATGCGCGAGTGATGATTGATGATGCTCACGGATTTGGCGTTTTAGGACCTAATGGCCGAGGAACGGCTGAGTATTTTGGTTTAGAAGCTGAAGTTGATATGATTATGGGTACTTTTTCAAAATCATTAGCGAGTCTTGGTGGCTACTTAGTAGCTAGTCGGCGTGTCGTTGAATTTGTCAAACACAAATCGCGCCCCTTCATTTTCTGTGCTGCGATTACACCAGCTAATGCCGCTTGTGCTTTGAAAGCCTTACAAATATTAAAAGCCCAACCAAAGCGACCGAAAGCTTTGCTTGATATTGCGGCTTATGTTCGTCAAGCTCTAAAGGAACGGGGCGTTAAAATCTTAGAAAACTCAATTGCTCCAATTATTCCTATTTATACGTATACCGCTTTAAGAACATTAGTGGCGTGTAAGATTCTTTATGATAAAGGTGTTTATGTCAATCCGGTTTTACCTCCAGCAGCTCCGGAAGGGGAATGCCTAATCAGAACTAGTTATACAGCAACGCATACCAAAGCAATGATGGATGAAGCGGTTAATATCATTGCTGATGTACTTAAAGAATTACCTGAAGATGATGCGGCAGTTCTTGCCTATCTACAAGCAAATCATGTCTAAAACAGTAGTAATATCTGGTGCTTCCAGCGGGATTGGGTTCGCTACCGCTCGAATCCTACAAAAATCTGGATATCATGTTATCGGATTATCACGTTCTTATCCAAAGGAGACATATGATTTCAACTATATATTATGTGATATCACCGATGAAGTTCAGATTAAAAATGCTGTTGACAAAATCTTATCGACGAACCCGGATATCTACGCTTTAATTAATTGTGCCGGCATGGGTATCAGCGGTGCTATCGAATATACAGAAGCAGCGGACATAAAAACTATTTTCGATGTCAATTTACTAGGAACTTTTCAACTGACAAAAATTTTAATTCCAGCACTTCGCAAAGTGCCCAACAGTAAAATTATCAATATTGGCTCAGTGGCTGGTTGTCTTACTATTCCCTTTCAAGCGTACTATTCAATTACCAAAGCGGGAATTAATGCTTACACCGAAGCTTTACGAATGGAACTAAGACCATTTGGAATTCATGTTGGTGCTGTGCTTCCCGGTGATACGAAAACCAACTTCACTGCCAATCGTCAAAAGGCAAATATGAAGATGGATAATGTATATGGCAATCGGATCCAATTATCAATTGAACGCATGGAAAAAGATGAACAAAACGGTAAAAGTGCTGATACTGTCGGAATTACAATTCGTCGTTTGTTAAGTCGAAAAACGGTTCCAGTATATAAGACTGTGGGTTTCTCCTATAAGCTATTTATCTTTTTAAAACGATTACTACCAAGTCGTTTTGTCAATTGGATATTATATCAAATGTACGCAAAATAAAAAGCGAAAGCTTTCCGACGAAGGCTTTCGCTTTTCTTTATTATGCTATTGTTCGAAAATGATGGAGATATTGGCATAATGGGCGTCGATAGCACCGATACTGATGGAAAAATCCATTATGCCAAAGGAATCTTGATACCAATCGGCATCGGTGTAAATATTGCGATTGAAGATACGTCCAAATTGAAACATATCAGAGTTTTCAGCGTTACCAGTACTCTCAATACTGTTATTCCGATCGGCTTCAATTATTTTGATTAGTTTATGCTGAGTATCGGAATTGTTATAGTTAAAAATTGTAAAATAGGCTGAATCAGGATCATATCCGCTGCCGATTCGAGCATCGATATGATAGATGATAACTCCAGAAGTTAGAAAGTATTTATCTTCAGCATTTAAACCGTTTGGAGTATAGAAGACAACAAGCAAATATTCATCAAAGATGGTTCCATTCCAACTGTCATCGACAATCATCAAAGTCTGACCAGCATCAATATATGGGGAAAGACTAATGTCAAATGATCCAGTTATAACTAAAGGATTAATCCACCCTAATAACATTTTGGAGAAAGGATTATGGTCACCGGCATAATAATCCATGATATCGGCGCCACCTAATCCACCAGAATTAAAACTGTCAGAATCGTCATAATCGTAGTAATCGTCAAGACCAAGCATGTGTCCGGTTTCGTGAATAAGAGTCCGGGAATTAATGCCTTCATATAGGTCTAAATCGCCGTCATCTTCATAAAAGAAATCTGATCCCATCCAAACGAAGTAGTTTGGTTTTACTCCATCAGTTGGCGAAGTGTAATAAGCATACTGGGTTTGATAAGCCCACCAAAGATCCGAACCACTATCGAAACTAACTGGAGCAGAATAGATGATGTAAATGCCATCAATAAAGCCATCATTGTTTGCATCGTAATCAGAATAGTTGATATCACTGTCGTACTCTTCTAACAATTCATCAATTAAATCGCTTTCCGGATAACTATTTTCGTAATCATTTTCATAATAAGAACGATTATGTGGTGCTGTATAAAAACCAAAAATATCGGCGGTTAAAGTGAGTTGGGAAAATGAACTTTTCGAATAATAACTATATAAAGATTCATAAGCGGTTTCGGCTGTTTCGCCATTAAAGGCGGTGTCGATATCGGCAATTGTCACTCCAGCATGTTGGGCAGTGTAATCCGGAAATTCAACAGCAAAAACCAAGACTTTGACATTGCCCGTTGAAGGAATGCCAATTTCTTCCAGTTTGTCTTGTATGCCTTCATAATCAGATAAAACCACGGGCGTGGTTGTTGTGGCAGTGGTTACTATCGTTGTTGCCTCTGCGGTTGTCGGAATCGTGGTTGGTGTTGCGGTTGTAGCTATGGTTGTGGGTAGCGCAGTTGTTGGGGCAACCGTGGTAACGGTAGTTGGATTCAAAGTAGTAGTATCTTGATAATCAGTGGTCGTATCCACAGCAGTTGTAAGCGAAGTTGATGATATTTCGGCAATCGTTGTAAGATTAGTCCGTGTTAAAAAATCACAACCCCCCAAGATAGTAAAACTGATTATTAGTAAGACAAATAGTCGTTTTCGCATAGCAATCCTCCAAATGTTTCGCAAGTTATTATATCACATTTTCGTGAATGTCTATAATTAAATGCGTGTTTAAGTTATAATAATACAAGGAAAGATGGTGGAATTATGTCACAAATAACAGCCAAATGTGAAGGCATCAATGCGATGGGTAATGGTATCATTGCTGCCAACAATCGAAAATATCTGATTCCAAATTTACTCCCAGAAGAAATTGCAGAAATTGAATTGTTGGAAAATGGATATGGTAAAGTAATTAAAATTAGCAAATCATCTCCTCAACGGGTTAAGCCAAAATGCCCTAGATATTCTGAGTGTGGTGGATGTCATTTGCAACACTGCGATTACCAGTTGCAATTAGACATCAAGACAAAAACTGTTCAAGATTGCATCCGCAATCATGATTTGAATCCAGAAGTAATTTTGCCATGCATTGGCATGAAAGAACCGTATCATTATCGCAATAAAATCCAAATGGTGATCTCCGAAAAGGGACGCAAGGTCATGGCTGGGTTTTATGAGGAAAACACTCACAAAATCGTCAATGTCGATGATTGTTCAATTCAAGACGAAATCGCTAATGCGATCATGCGATCTTGCAAGGAACTGATGACAAAACACAAGATTAAACCATTTATTGATGACAAAGGCACTGGTCTTGTTCGTCATATTATGATTAAGCGTAGCGACATCACTAAACAGGTTTTGGTGATATTTGTCACTGTCACTGAGGTTTTCCCCGGAAGAAACAATTTTGTCACTGATCTTCGGAGGGCTCATCCGGAAATCACTTCTATTGTGCAAAACATAAATGATCGAAAAACATCGGCTGTACTTGGCGAATTTGAACGGATAATATATGGACCGGGAACAATTGAAGATGAGATATTTGGCAAAAAATTTATAATTTCTGCTAAAACATTTTATCAAGTTAATGCCAAACAAACGAAGATCCTATATCAAAAAGCGATTGAACTCGCTAAGCCGAACCCCGATGACTTAGTAGTTGATGCCTTTGCGGGAGTTGGCACGATTGGCATCATTTTAGCTGACTCAGTTAAGCAGGTCTATGCCGTTGAAATAAACAAGGCATCGGTAAAAAACGCAATACTTAATGCCCGGATCAACCACATCAAAAATGTTCATTTCTATGAAGCTGACGCAACGCATTTTCTCACCCAATTAGCTGAGGATGGTATCGTTCCCAGTATATTATTTCTTGATCCGCCACGAGCGGGTTTGGACCAAGAACTCATCACCGCGGTTGAACGAATCAAACCAAATAAAATCGTTTATATTTCGTGCGATCCGCATACTTTAGCTCGTGATTTGCAAAAACTAGTTGCCATTAAATACAATTTAAAAAGAGTCCAGCCCGTTGATATGTTTTGTCAAACATATCACGTTGAGACAGTCTCGTTGCTTTCCTTAAAATAGCCGTCATTTTCCTATTGACGACGTGTTTTCAAAATCGTTTTTACACTGTAAAGACAAATATAAAGTCATTTGAGTTCTTCTGCGACCGCTGTTGCTGATTTCCCGAATTCAATATGTGGAGAACGGTCTGTTCTCTCATTTCTTCTGAATATTTCGGGTTATTGCTTGGCATGATGGTTCATCTCATCAATATGTACCCATATGACACCATAGGCTACCCACTGTTCAAAAACCACACCAATCCAATATTCAAAAAAAAAAAGTATTTTTAAAGACATATACTCTTTATCCCACGACCAAATATTTAAAAAAATCTTGTGAAGAAAGAGACAATTTATGAAACGAAAAAAACGTATTTTGACAATTCGTCCACACCATGGACTATGCATGCAGTTTTTTGCTGGCAAAGGATATTCTGATGATTTTGTTTTAAACATGAAGACAACCATTGATTATTTGAATGCTCACCCAGAAGAGCCACTAATTCTATCATCGACAACTGACATCATTTGTGGTTCTTGTCCTCATATTGATAATCAACAGTGCCAGACCCAAGAAAAAGTCACCCGATATGATCAGCGTTGTTTAGATATATGCAACCTAAAGAATAATGTGCAAACGACATGGAAAGCTTATGTGTCCGCGATTAAGACGAACATTATTCGCAAACAAAGGCTATCAGATGTCTGTTGGGATTGCGAGTGGCACTCGCAGTGTACAAGTCATTCCAATAACCAATCATCAAAGGAGGAATAATCATGAATATCAATCAACTGATCCATGAACGTTATTCGGTCCGCGATTTTTCTGATCGTGTGATTGAGCAAGAAAAATTGAATCAAATTCTTGAGGCCGGCAGATTAGCGCCGACAGCAAAAAATCTTCAGCCACAGCGGGTTTATGTTTTAACTGGTGAAACGGTGATAAAAACAATTCGCCAGATTACACCTTCAGCATATAATGCACCTATAGTATTAATGATTGGCACAAAAACCAGTGAAGCCTGGGTAAATCCTTACAGTCATCACAGTTCTGCGGAGATGGACGCAAGCATAGTTACAACCCAAATGATGTTAGCCGCTTGGGAATTAGGCATCGGGTCGGTTTGGGTATGCTGGTTTGATGTGGAAAAAGTCAAAAAGGCATTTTCAATCCCGCAAGATATTGATATCTTTTGTTTATTACCAATCGGATATCCGGCGATAGACTGTGTGACTAGTAGAAACCATTTAAACCGGAAATCATTGTCGGAAATGGTTTCAATTATTGATAACCAGTAAATTATGGCTATTTATCTCCATGAAAATCTTAGTTTGGTTGACTATTGCCAAGATCCTTGTAAAACATCATCGCTTCCATATTGGAAAATCAAGAGTGGCATTGCCATCAATGATTTATTGATTTTGCATGACCAAGAGTACCGGCTAGGAGATTTTTCTTCGTTTTCTGATCAGCAGTATTTCCGATTGTATCATGATTTAAAACGGCTTCCAATTGCGACTATAGATAAACAGTTCTTCTCAAGAGTTGTCAATATAAAAGAAGATATTGATGCCATTGTCAACACTATAAATACTAGTTATGAAGACATCAAAGTCACCGCTCTTCAAGTTCGCAAATGGACGGAGACCGTAGTGTATACCCCTCAATTATGGTTGTTAATAATTGATAAGAATTCTTCTTCAACTGTTGGACTAGGCATCGCTGACTTTGATTTTGAGACTAAAGAGGGAATTTTGGAGTGGATTCAAATCGTTCCTTCATTCCGGCATCGCGGTCTTGGGCGCTATCTAGTTGCTAGTTTATTACTTGAAATTAAAAAGTTTGCGGAGTTTGCGACCGTTTCAGGACAAATAAATAATCTGTATAAACCAGAAAGATTGTATCGTTATTCAGGATTTACGGGCACAGACATTTGGCATGTAATGAAAAAAATAGACTAGTCACATGGATATATATTAAAGAAAATTTAGCTTTTAAAGTAGCTTTCTTTAATAACAACACTTTTTTTGGTATAATAGAAATAGAAGAAAAACGGAATTAGGTGGTAATATGAAACATCAAAAAATATCCATTGTAACATTGATGATTATTGTCAGTTCATTTGTCTTTTTTGTTGCCATCGTGGCGCTATTTTTTGGTGATTGGCTCGATGCAACATTCAATGTAATCGGCATTCGGATAGCCACATTATTTGTGGCGTTTGCAGCGTTCGTTTCCAGTAGCGTTTTTAGTCTTTTGATATATATGCATAACCGAACAGCAAATAAGGCCAATGATGATGCCAACCGTCGAGCTGAACTTTTTCGCGAACAGCAGTTTGCCTCAACCAACTATTCAATTATTGAATTTATGGATCGGATGTTAATATATGAGGAATTACAAAAATATATCGATAAGTATGTTGTTGAAAAAGATTTAGATTTTCATATGATTGATAGTCGAATTGATCAAAACGATATTCTCATTAATCCCGAAAATTATGCTTTCATTTCCATCAAAATTCCTTTTCGCGTTGTCGAAGGGAAAGTAGTTTCTTCCATATTCTTTGACAAATTACGTTTTAAGCGTAACAACGATAGTTATGAATTTATTCCGCCCAAAGGCTTAGTGAATAATCCCGTATATATTCTTTACAATGAACAAACCAAACGGAATAACGCCATTATTAACCTAATCGTTTATAAATCAAGTCAATTCTTTATTCCCAGCCAGATTAATATGTTTTCCAAAATTGCCATTAATTTGGAAGTGACAAGTTTGCTAGGTGTTCGTGTCAAAGGTGTTAACGAGCTTTACTTCACTAACCCTGAACAAATCGAGGGGGACGGCACAAACACTTATCGCATCAACTCGTCTAATTTTACCTTATCAGAAATGCCAAAAGTCACAGAGCTATATGCTAGTAATTCTCAGTAGTTCCCACAATACAGGAAGGATTTGAAACCATGTTAAAACCAGTGAAATTGCTTTTTACGAATGATTATATGGGTGAAATGCATACAGAAAATGGGGTTGTTAAACTTGGCAAACAACCGAACGGATTAAATCCTTATGATATGATGTTGGGAGCTTTAGGCGCATGTTTTTATGCAACTTTCATATCAATTGTTAATAAGAAACGGTTGACATTTGACAGCGCAACTATCGATATTTTTGGAGAGAGCCGCGAGGAATTACCAACGACTTTAAAAATGGTCACCATCAATTTTGAGATTAAGAACGGTTTAAATGAAGCACAATTTCGCCGGAGTATCGAATTAGCTACCCAATATTGTTCCGTTCATGAGACTATCAAAAAAGTGGCAGAGATTAAAATCAATGTCAAATTTGTGTAATTTTCCGTTTTCCATAAATCGGTAGGCTTGTATGATAGGCCTTACCGATTTTTTTATGAAAACATTTGAAAGTCACTTCTTATTATTCTCTTTGCCAGTGAAAGCGGTTGTATGATATAATAGTAGAATGGAAGCAGGGTGATTTTATGGATTATTACCGCGACACTTTCATTGAAATCAATTTAGATGCCATAAGACATAATATTGAGAATTTACGAACCCATTTTTACCATGGTTTAGAGATAATGGCCGTCATCAAAGCGGACTCATATGGGCATGGAGCCATTATGGTGGCCAAAGAATTATTGTCCATCGGCGTCCAACGCTTTGCGGTGGCGACAATTGACGAAGCTATTGAATTAAGACAAAATGGGATTGAACAGCCAATTTTAGTATTTGGTGGTTGTTCAATCGATTATCTAGAAGCCGTCGCGAAGTATCATCTCTGTATCACGGTTAATTCGCTTTCTTGGCTAAGAAAAGCTATACAAAACCCGCCTGCTGAACCAATTGATGTCCAAATAAAAGTCGATTCAGGAATGAACCGACTGGGTTTTTATGATGAGCAGGAATTTCTCGAAGCGATCAAAACAGTTTCTGATGATAGCCATTTTCGTTTGGTTGGAATCTATTCTCACTTAGCAACTTCAGAGGAAGCCGATGACTCATATTATCATCATCAAATTAATCGTTTTGAACAATTGATAAAACCGATAAATAAAACCGGATTGTTAATCCATATTGGCAATAGCGCCGGAAGCATCAAGATGCCACCACCGTTTGTGAATATGGTTCGGATTGGATTGTTTATAAATGGCATCTGCCCAGGACCGGAAGTGAAACTCCCGTTTCATCTGGAACCATCACTCGCGTTATTTTCGCATATCGTACAAATTAAAAAAGTACCCTCTCATAGTAAAATTAGTTATAACGGCATCTATGAGACCACAAAAGATACCATTATTGCCACAATACCCATCGGCTATGCGGATGGGTATGACCGACGGATGGTTAATGGATTAGTTTATATAGCTGGTCACTTCGGAAAAGTGGTCGGTCGTATTTGTATGGATAGTATTATGGTCGAACTTGATGAAATGGTACCAGAAGGAACTCTTGTGGAACTGATTGGTCCGCACATCACCATCGACCAATATTGCTCATGGGTAAACACCAATAATTATCATGCCACTTGTGCTTTTACCGATCGGCTCCCGCGTGTATATAAGCGAGGAAACACAACGGTTGCGGTCACAAATCGAAGATTGAAATTCCAAATATAGGAGGCTTTACTATGGGCGTTTTAAACGTCAAATCAGAAATCGGAAAATTGAAAACCGTCTTATTGCATCGTCCGGGAATGGAGATAGAAAATCTCACCCCCAAATGGATTGAGACATTGTTATTTGACGATATTCCGTGGCTTGATCTGGCGGTTAAAGAACATGATGCATTTGCAGAAGTGTTCCGGAGTCACGGCGTAGAGGTATTATATCTAGCCGACTTAACAGCGGAAGCGATAGATCAAAGTCCGTTAATTAAGGACAAGTTTATCAGCCAATTTATTAGCGAAGCTAATGTTACCAGTGAAACACTTTCGATGGTCATTGCTGATTTTTTACGTTCGTTCCCAAACACCAAAACAATGGTTGAAAAGACGATGGCCGGTATCCGTAAAACCGAGATACCGCATTTTGTCAAACGGACATTATCCGATCATATTCGCGATTATCCTTTCGTGACTGATCCGTTACCAAATCTGTATTTTACTCGTGATCCTTTCAGCATTATTGAAGGGGGAGTTGCTATTAGTAAAATGTTTTCGCAGACCCGTAGTCGTGAGACTATTTATGGTGAATACATTTTCAAATACCATCCCATTTATGGTCAACCGCAACCACCGTTTTATTATGATCGTAATAATTTATCATCAATTGAAGGTGGCGACATTATGATTTTGACGCCTAAGATTTTGGCTATCGGCGTCAGTCAAAGAACCCATCCTGCTGCCATTGAAAAATTAGCAAAAAACCTATTTTATACTAATGATACTTCATTTGAGAAGATACTGGCTTTTGATATTCCCAAGAGTCGGTCATTTATGCATCTTGACACGGTACTTACACGAGTTGACTATGATAAATTCACGATTCATAATGAACTGAATCATACAATCAAAATCTTCGAGTTGACTCGCAACCCAAATCATTTTGGCAAGTTGCTTGTCAAACCAATTGAACGTCCATTAAAATCAATTTTGGAACATTATTTGGATCGAAAAATAACCCTGATTTCCTGTGGTGGTAATGATGTAGTTGCTTCGGATCGAGAACAGTGGAACGATGGCGCAAATACAATGGCTATCGCCCCAGGAGAAGTCATTGTGTATCAACGAAATCATGTCACTAATGATATCTTGTGCCACAATGGGATCAAGATTAATGCTATCCCATCCAGCGAATTATCGCGAGGACGGGGCGGGCCCCGTTGTATGAGTATGCCGTTTTACCGTTTAGATAACGAATGAAGAAGAGGAGAATGATACTATGAAGACTATTAGTTTGAAGAATCGCAGTTTTTTAACATTACTTGATTACTCACCGGCGGAAATTGAATATTTGCTGTCCCTCGCTATGAAATTAAAGATTGAAAAACACTCCGGAACGGAACCGCGTCGACTAGTCGGGAAAAATGTTGTTTTAATCTTTGAAAAAGACTCCACTCGTACACGCTCAGCTTTTGAAGTTGGGGCCTATGATCTCGGTATGCAAGCGACATATTTAGGGCCATCAGGATCACAAATGGGCAAAAAAGAAAGCATCAAAGATACGGCTCGAGTTTTAGGAAGAATGTATGATGGTATCGAATACCGTGGATTCAAACAAGAAACCGTGGAAATATTAGCCCAGTATTCGAAGGTCCCCGTATGGAATGGGCTTACTGATCAATATCACCCAACGCAAATTCTCGCTGATTTTATGACAATTCAAGAGCACATTGGTTATCTTAAAGGCGCTAAGTTTGCATATTTAGGCGATGCACGTAATAATATGGGAAACTCCTTAATGATTGGTTCAGCCAAAATGGGCCTTGATTTTCGTGCTGTCGCTCCGAAAGCATTATGGCCTGATGAAAAGCTAGTAAAAATCTGTGAAGAAATCGCAAAAACCACGGGGGCAAAAATTACTTTGACTGAATCGGTGGAAGCGGGACTGATTGATGTGGATGCTGTTTATACTGATGTTTGGGTATCTATGGGAGAACCCGATGCGGTATGGGCAGAAAGAATTACTTTATTGTCTCCTTATCAGGTTAATGCCCAAGCGATGTCTTATGCAAAAAAAACGGCAATCTTTTTACATTGCCTGCCCGCTTTTCATAACCTTGATACTATCATTGGCAAATCGATATTCGAACGGTTTGGAAAAAACGGTCTCGAAGTAACTGAAGAAGTGTTTGAATCACCACAATCGGTGGTTTTTGACGAGGCAGAAAACCGCTTACATACCATTAAAGCTGTTATGCTCGCCACAATGCAAGATCAAGAATAAACTACAAGGAGATAATTATGAGAAAAAAAACAGTTAAAATTGCTATTTGGGGTTTTGGAGCTATGGGTTCGGGAATGGCCAAAATGATTCTTAATAAAACGGGATTGGAAATCGTCGGCGTTTGCGATCGAAATCCAAATTACATAGGTAAAAATATCTACTCAATTCTAAATTGTGATCAAACGGATCGCCCCAGCGTCTATGTCAAATCTGACATTGCCGAAATTGTAACCAAAGCCTCTTGCGATTTGGTTATCCTCGCGACCGATTCTTTTACCGCCAAGGCTTTTCCAAAAATCAAATGGTTATTAGAACAACAGGTTAATGTGATTTCGACCGCAGAAGAAATGGCATATCCGTATGTCAACCAACCCGAATTGTCGAAAAAAATGGACGAAATTGCTAAAGCCAATGGAGTAACCGTTTTAGGTACGGGAATCAATCCAGGAATGATGATGGATTTGCTAGTTATTATGTTAACGGGAGTAATGGAAAATGTCGAGAAAATCGACGTTTCCCGGATTAATAGTCTTTCTCCGTTTGGTGAAACTGTTATGGTTGAACAAGGTGTGGGACTTAGTATTGATGAATTTACCGAAAAGATGAACAAAGGAGAAATTGCCGGGCATGTTGGGTTCCGCGAATCATCAGGTATGATGGCATCCGCAATTGGTTGGAAACTTGATCATTTTGAACAACAGATGAAGCCAATTGTCACTATTGTCGATCGCAAATCGCCATATGGCTTTGCCAAAGTAGGGCATGTTGCAGGCATTGATATGACAGCTCAAGGATATCAAAATCAAAAATTAGTGATTAATATGTCACATCCGCAACAAATAGAGCCCAAATTTGCCGGGGTTGATACCGGCGATTATATCAATATTACCGGAACACCCAAAGTATCAATGGCGATTACACCTGAAATCGATGGGGGTATCGGTACCATCGCAATCTGTGTTAATATGATACCGCATGTCATTAATGCTAGGCCTGGTTTAAAAACGATGATTGATTTGCCAGTTCCACGAGCAATCATGGGTGATGTTCGTGACATGATTGATGGGGATGATGGTGAATGATTTTAAAGAATTCTTGGGTTCAAATCCATAAAATATTATTAAAACCCGAAGAAAGAACCGGTAGTTTGCCACCAGACACAAAGCAAGTCCCTTTTGAAATGTGGGATAAAGGTTTTCTCACAAAAAACGCCAATATCGGTGATGAAGTCGAAGTTATTACGATTACAGGGCGAAGTGTTGAGGGAACACTGATTGCCGTCAATCCAAGTTTTATGCATAACTATGGGACTTTCGTTCCCGAAATTTTGATTATCGATAAAATGGTCAAAACATTCCTGTATGGGGGTGATGACCAATGAAACAAGATAATTCATATGCGGCGGTCATTGGTCGAAAGAATTCGATTATGAAAACTGCTGTAGGTATTGATTACAATCAATATGAAATCACTAATATTAGTTTCGATTATGAGCGATTAATGAAAGAAACTGGATATAGTCTTGCACAAATCAAAAAGATTCAATACTCTCATGGTGTTGGGCAAACACCACTTAAAGAACTGCCTAACCTATCGGCTTTGGCGCGCAAAATTGCCCCCACTGGATATGGGGCGCGGATTTTCATAAAGGATGAAGCGCAAAATGATTCCGGCAGTTTCAAAGCTCGTCGAGCTTCCATTGCCTGTTATCATGCCAAAAAATTGGGATTTAAGGGTGTAATCGCCGCCACTTCGGGTAATTATGGAGCGGCTGTTGCCTCACAAGCCGCCAAATACGGATTGAAGTGCATTGTTGTCCAAGAGTGTTATGACTCTTCTGGTATTGGTCAACCTGAGATTATCGAGAAAGCTCGTGCTTGTGAAGCATATGGCGCTGAAGTTATCCAATTAAGCGTTGGACCGGAGTTGTTTTATACTTTTTTGACATTATTAGAAACAACAGGATACTTCAATGCTTCTTTATATACGCCGTTTGGTGTTTCAGGAATTGAAAGCTTAGGTAGTGAGTTGATCGAAGACTGTCTTTCAAAGACGGGTAAGTTGCCAAGTGCCGTTATCATTACCAATGCCGGTGGTGGTAATCTGACTGGAACAGCCAGAGGCATCAAAAAAATGACTGATGAGAAAATTCAAATCATTGGGGCAAGTGTTAATCTTAAAGGATTACATATGGCATCTGATCATGATTTTAATCGCAAGTCTTTCACCACTGGCCATACAGGTTTTGGAATGCCATTTATGACTAACCCTGATCGCAGTGATGTTCCTCGTTCCGCAGCCCGAGCCTTACGTTATATTGATCGTTATGTCACCGTCAATCAAGGCGAAGTCTTCTTTATAACCGAAACACTAGTTGCCTTAGAAGGCATTGAACGTGGCCCTGCCGGAAACGTGGCCCTTGCGGCCGCTTTTTCGCTGGCTCAAGAAAGGAAAGAAGACGAAATTATTATCGTTCAAGAAACGGAATATACTGGTGCCGGAAAACATCATCAAGCACAGATGGCTTTTGCAAGAAGCCATGGGATTGACATCTATTTTGGTGATCCAGCTGAAGAAATCGCGGGGAAGTCGATTGTTTTACCAAGCCGGATCGACCAGATAAAAGCTGTTGATTTAGATTTAATAAAAATAAAACAATCGGCGATTAAAAACCAAATCAAAGACTGGAAAAAACTTACGGCCACTGATTTTGTTTATCTAATTGCTGAAACCAATTCAACGCCGGATTTTGTCCGACAGACGTTAACCGAACTTAACGTAGACTGGGAGGAGGAATAAGATGAATCAACAAAATGTTCGTAGTGATGATTTTGAATTGCGAAGTGTTCATCTTCATGATTTGTCAGATGAACAATTGAAAGCCAGATTTTGGGAGCTTACAGAACAAACGGTTAAGCCACTGGTTGACCTTGCCCGAACCCATACAACACCATCGATTGAACGATCGGTTTTATTACGAATGGGATTTTCTAGTATCGAGGCCAAAACGATTGTCGAGAAAGTAATTGACCATCAACTGATGGGAAAGGGAGCTGGGAATGTTGTTTTCATTCGAGCAAAACTCGATAATATCAACATTAGAACTGCCGGACTGAAACTGATTGCCGAGGACGGATGGGATCGAGTTATCGCTCATTTTGGAGGCAAATCATGATTCTTCCCAACGAAAAACTAGATATCAAGACGATTCTTTCCAATTTAGAAAATTATACGCCAAGACGTCATCACTGGACTTGGCGCAAACCATTTCCAAATTTGCATTTGGGTTCATATGAATATCAGGACACGTCGGAGCCTTTAAAAAATAGTGTGCCACCGATGGGCGCAAAAGCATTTGGTTTTATTGATCCGCAACCACGTGAAGTTATCACAACAGAAATTGCTTCAGGAAGATTTGAAGATGATATTCGTCGGATGCGGATGGCGGCTTGGCATGGTGCTGATCATATTATGGTTATCAGAACAGCAGGGCAATCTCATTTTGATGGTTTGATTGAAGGTACTCCTCAAGGTATTGGCGGTGTTCCAATCACTCGCAAGCAAATCCGTGCCACTCGTAAAGCTTTGGATATAATTGAAGATGAAGTCGGGCGGCCAATCAATTTTCATTCATATGTCTCGGGTGTTGCTGGACCGGAAATTGCGGTAATGTACGCTGAAGAAGGCGTCAATGGTGCGCACCAGGACCCTCAATATAATGTTTTGTACCGAAATATTAATATGATTCGGTCTTTTGTCGATGCGGCAGAATCAAAAAGAATTATGGCTGGAGCTCAAATGTTGCAAATTGATGGTGCTCATAATGCCAACGCCACAGCAAAAGAAGCGTGGAAAGTGATGCCAGAACTCTTAGTTCAACATGCGATCAACTGTGCTTTCTCAGTCAATGTCGGGATGGAAAAAACTAATATAGCATTGTCAACGGTGCCACCAACAGCTTCACCAGCGCCTGATTTAAAAGTTAATTTACCATATGCAGTGGCATTACGTGACTTTTTTACTGGTTTTAGAATGCGGGCGCAGATGAATACCAAATATATGGAATCATCCACAAGGGAAGCAACTGTAACGCATGTTTTGAATATGATGATTTCCAAATTGACTTCTGCGGATATTCAATCAACAATAACTCCAGATGAGGGTCGTAATGTTCCATGGCATATGTATAATATTGAAGCCTGTGATACGGCAAGACAGGCCTTGATTGGCATGGATGGAATGACTGATTTAGTCACGGTCCGTAAAGATGGATATATGCGGACTAAAGTACGTGAGATTAAAGAACGAGCCATCTTATTTTTAGAAGAAATGTTAGCAACCGGCGGTTATTTTCAAGCGGTCGAAAAGGGTTTCTTTATTGATTCGGGCATATTTCCGGAGCGAATTGGAGATGGCATAAGTCGTAAAATCAACGGTGGTGTTGGGGCCAATACCGTGTTTGAACGCGATTGGGATTATTTTGCGCCCGTTCCATCCCATTTTGGCAATAATAATATTGCTCAATATGGGATTGCTAAAAACCAAAATCCCGCCATGGTAATCGGCGGATCGACTTTTGAAGATCGTAGAAAGATTCAATATATTGATGAACTTGATCCCATTGATAACGTTGAGACACGATTAGCAGAAAATAAACGCTATGAAAACGGAAATTTGATTCGTCCCGAAGTTCAATGGCAAGGCGATGGTATTGTGGTCGTCGATTTAACTTTACCTACATCGGGACAAATTGCCATGGCAGCGGCTTTGGAAATCGGTAAACGAATGAACCTTAAGGACGTTGAAGTAATTCATAAGGAAATCTTACATCCCTCGGAAGGAACGCGAATCCAAATTAAGGGAGAAATCGATTTTGACATTGATATTGCGACGCTCACAGTTCCACAAATTCCCGTTGTGCTTTCAGATGCGGAAATCACTGCTTTCGTTAAAGATCATCCGATTAAAATCGTCGCCGCAACCGTAGGCGAGGATGAACATTCGGTTGGGCTTCGGGAAATAATCGATATTAAACATGGCGGTATTGAACAGTATGGCATTACCTGTAATTATTTAGGAACATCAGTTCCGGTTGATAAACTTGTCGATGCCGCTATTGAAACTAACGCCGATGCGATTTTGCTTTCCACAATTATTTCTCATGATGATATCCATTATAAAAATATGAAAAAAATCAATGAATACGCGATTGAAAAAGGCATTCGCGATCGCATAATCATCATCGCCGGAGGCACACAAGTTACTCCAGAAATTGCCGTTATGCAAGGCGTTGATGCTGGATTTGGACGGGGAACCAAAGGAGTTCAAGTGGCGACATTTTTAGTTAATCAGCTTCGTGGGAGAGCTAAAAAGTGATTATTGACATCCTCGTTGCCGAAATCGGCAGTACGACAACCAAAGTCAGTGCTTTTGATGGAATCAATGATCCTAAGCCCCGATTTCTTGGCCAAGGATCATCGCCAACAACGGTCATTAGTGGCGATGTCACAATCGGGCTAAAAAAAGCAATAGAGGATCTTAAGGTTCGACTCAAGACAACTGAACTGGAAGCTAGGGAATCCTTTGCTTGCTCAAGTGCAGCGGGTGGATTGAAGATGAGCGTTCATGGTTTGGTTTATGATATGACCGCTAAAGCCGCGAAAGAAGCGGCTTTAGGAGCGGGTGCGAATTTGCATTTATTAACAGCCGGATTATTAACACCGGAAAATCTAACCACCATACAGGATTTAAATCTTAATATTATCATGATAGCGGGTGGCGTTGATTATGGTGAGAAATATACCTCACTGACCAATGCCAAAGCAATTGCGAGATTAAGGCTTAATATACCGGTAATATATGCTGGCAATATTGAAAATCAAGATTCAGTCAAAATGGCTTTTACGGAAAACGGTCAGGAAAAGTATCTCTATATTACTGAGAACGTTTACCCGAAAATTGATGTTTTGCAGGTTGAAGCGGCCCGGGTCGTAATACAAAATGCTTTTGAAACCCATATAACGAAAGCCCCAGGAATGGAGAAGGTTCGGGATATTATTTCGCAATCAATCATTCCAACACCAGGAGCTGTTCTCAAAGCCGCCATTCTGATGCAAAAAGAAATCGGTGATTTAGTGGTGGCTGATGTTGGTGGAGCGACTACCGATATTCATTCTGTTACCGAAGGCAGTCCTGAAGTCCAACATTATTCCCTTGCTCCGGAGCCATTTGCAAAACGAACTGTTGAAGGCGATTTGGGCGTTTACATCAATCGGGATCGCTTGCTGGCAACGACAACTCCGCAAATCATGGCCAAAGAATTACATATATCGGAAACGGAATTATTTCGGATTATCGATTCATACAAAGCAATTCCTGGTTTAAAGCAGATTCCGGTTGTGGAATACTTGACTAAAATTGCTTTGTGCATGGCTTTAGACCGTCATGTTGGACGGTATGCGAATATCTATGGCAACACGGGTAAATCATCAGTACCTGAGGGTAAGGATTTGACTAATGTTTCTTATATCATTGGCACTGGTGGGGCACTGTCACGATTGCCATCGGGTAAAAAAAACTTAAGTGAGATTCTTATTTGGCGGGATCCAAGAATTCTATTACCACCGCCTTCGGCTAAGATTCTGATTGATCAGCATTATATTATGGCAGCGGTTGGAGCTTTTTGCGATAAGTACCCTGATGCGGCTATTAAATTAATAAAAAACAGTTTTGGAATCTAGGTGAGAAAATGTATCCAAGAGTGGTCATTAATATCACAAAGTTGGAAAAAAATGCCAAGATTATTCACCAAATGTGTATTGATAACGAAATATCGTCATGCTTTTTGGTAGTTAAAGTTCTTGCGGGTTTTGCTCCAGTTGTAAGACGATTAGCCAAGATTGGATTCACACATTTGGCAGATTCACGTATCGAAAATTTAATTAAATATAAATCAATTCCTTTACCAAAAGTATTAATTCGTTTGCCAATGGGAAGCGATGCTAAACGCATCGTCAAATACGCCGACATATCTTTAAACTCCGAACTTTCGACAATTATAGCTTTAAATGAAGCCGCTAAAACACAAAACAAGGTTCATGGAATAATCCTAATGTTTGACCTTGGTGATCTTCGGGAAGGAATCTTTTATCAAGATGATTTCTTGCCAATTGTTGGGGAAATTTTACAACTTTCAAACATTAAATTATTGGGAATTGGAACTAATCTTACTTGTTATGGTGGGGTAATTCCTGATGAACAAAACCTTAATTTGCTTGGAGAAATAAAAAAGCGTATTGAAAACAAATATCAAATCAAACTTGATATTATTTCCGGAGGAAATTCTTCAACGCTCTATTTGTTTAATCAAAATCGGATTCCGAAGGTTATCAATAATCTTCGTATTGGTGAGGCTGTCTTTCTTGGCCGTGAAACGGCGTATGGGAAACCAATTATCGGCATGCATGGTGATGTTTTCTCGCTTCGAGCAACCATTATCGAAATTCAAAAAAAGCCCAGTTATCCAATCGGAAATATCGGTTTTGATGCTTTCGGGCGAGCACCAGATATAACGGATGTGGGAATGATGCGCAGAGCAATATTGGCTATCGGCCGTCAAGATGTTGAAATCGCGGATCTGATTCCTTTTGATTCACGAATTAAGATTATCGGCGGTAGCAGTGATCACTTGATTGTCGACTTGGGAAGCACAAAACATAAAACCGGCGATATTCTCAAGTTCAATGTCAATTATCCGGGGTTACTAAGACTGATGACTTCACCATATGTCAGAAAAATATTACGTTGGAAATAAAAGATAGAGTTTTTTGACTATATTTTGTCTAGGTTTGTTGTAGTACAAAATTAATCCCTTCTTGATGCTAAACAGCATTTTTGGATTACTAAGGAGGTTGTATTAATGGCAAATCGAAATATTACGATTATGGAATTTGATTTTGCATATCAAAATCAAGGATTTTATCGCGATTTTGAATATGAATGGATTGATATGACAAAAATGGAGTCAGTCAATCGTTTTTGTACGCAGACGTCTTTTGCAATGATTAAAAATCGATTACAGTCCAACCGTTTTCGTCAAATCACATTTCTGGGAAGCGGAAATTACCATTATGTTACTTTAGCACTTTTACAGATGATAAAAGAACCGTTTACCCTTGTTTTAGTTGATCATCATTCTGATTTAATGATGCCGCTGACAGATGAGTTGGTTTCCTGTGGCTCTTGGGTCGCGAATGCTTTGGATCAAATTTCCTTGATGCAAAAAGTTATGCTCATTGGACCGCGAGGAACGGAGAAAAAATTATTTCCTACTGAGTACGTTAACCGAATTGAATTGGTAGGCAGCCATTTTTTAGGCTCTGATGGTAGAAACGTTTTCCGGGCAATTAATACGAAAGCAGTTTACATTAGCATTGATAAGGATGTTTTGGATCCTCAAGAAGCCGAAACTAATTGGGATCAAGGAAGAATGCATTTAGATAAAATTATTCGAATGTTAAAAGTGATCTTTGCGGATCATAAGATAATCGGAGTCGATATCTGTGGAGAGGCAGCTATCGTTGACGATTTTGCGGAAAGTATGAAGGCTATTGAAAAAAATGATCGAGCAAACCGACGACTCTTAGAAACGCTGGTTCGATTGCAAAAGGAGTCGCTCCATCGTGGTTAAACAATCAAAACAAAAGGTCATCGTCTTGATGATCTTTTGTTTTTATGGTAAAAACCTCGTTATGTCACGACTGAGGAAATTATCGGAAAATCATTTAATTATGGCTTTTATTTTACCAGTATTGCTGTTATAATTATTACACTAGTAAAAGTAAATCAGATTGTGTTTTGGCTGTTAGCTGGTTGAACGAAACCGGTATATTATAATTTTCAAGGAGGAAACATGAAGACAGATGTCTTGTTAGCAGAGAAACGATTATTAAATCGAAACAAATGGGCTTATAGTCTCGGTGGCATCGGCCGTGACATGATCTATCAACTCGTCGCTACTTTTCTAATCACTTATGTTCAGTATTCGGGATTGGGACTTACCGCGGCTCAATTCGCTACCATTGGTGTTTTACTTGTTGTCGGTCGAATATGGGATGCTGTAAATGATCCGTTCATGGGATCAATCGTGGAAAACACGCATTCTCGATGGGGTAAATTCCGTCCATGGATTTTACTTGGGGCTGTTTTAACCGGTGTTGCGGTTATCTTCATGTTTACAATCCGTCCCAGCGGATGGTGGTATGTAGTTTTCTTCTTTGTAATCTATCTGTTTTGGGAAGCATTCTTCACGCTTAACGATATTCCTTACTGGTCTTTGATTCCAGCTCTTTCTAAGAATAAAAAGGACCGAGATACGATTACAACAATGGTCGTCGTCTTTGCGGGTGTTGGTGCATTTGCCGGAAATGCGATCATCAGTTTAACTACAGTTGGGAACATGGTCAAAGGTTATGCTATCATTGCCGTGACATTTGTTATATTTTTTATTGCCTGTTCGTGTTTGACCGCTTTTGGAGTCAAAGAACCGGCTGAGGACATGTCCAAAGTCAAAGAAAAAATCACCTTGAAAAAAATGTTTCAAGTTATTGCTAAAAACGATCAATTGTTATGGTCTGCCTTAGCACTTATGTTTTATAGCATAGGTTCAAATCTTTTAGTGGCATTAGGATATAATTTCTTTTGGTTGGAAATCGGCTATGATCCTAGTCAAACAATGATATTCATCATCAGTTTTGCCGTTTCAAATATCGGAATTCAAAGTTTATATTCAACTTTGGCCAAACATTTTACTCGAAAGCAGTTAATGACTTTTAGTTTCATTGCCTTAGCTTTTGGTTACGTAGTTATGCTTTCATTAGGTTGGTGGCCTGGGTTCTTACCGGTCAATCTGCTTACGGCTTGTATTTTCGGATTTTTCATTTTTGGTGGCCAAGCAATTTTCTATATGGTTGTTATTGTTAATATGACTAACACCATTGAATATAACGAATACAAAACCGGAAGTCGGAATGAAGCCATTGTCTTTTCATTAAGGCCGTTTATTGCTAAATTATCTAGTGCATTGGAAATGCTAGTCGTTACACTAGTATTAGTTGTTTCTGGGGTTTATGCTATGAGCCAAAACGTCAGCGAACTCGAATCACAGAAGAGTATGTTTGAGGAAATGACGGAAGTCGAGCAAATAGCATTAATTAATAGCATTTCAATTACAAATACCGATGGTAATCCTAATGTCGGTATTATACCAGCCATTACCTATGATCAATATTCAGCTATGAGTGCCACAGATAAAACCAATTATATTGATAGCATTAAGAATAAAGTGGTCACTCTTGCTAATCTTGATACAGAAAGCGATGATGGTCAAGAGCGATTTATAACCCTATATTATGCCTTACAAGATGCGGACAATTTAGTATATACCTATTATACTGATCCCCTTAACAGTGCTAATGATGGTTGGATAATGAATGTCAATACAGCCGCCGATAGTGTCTTCCATGACCGTGTTGCAGAAGAAACAATGCCTCGGGTGATTCTTCGGATTTCTATTACCGTTTTACCAGTCATCTTAATATTAACTTCAATGTTGATTATGAACAAGAAGTTTATCATCACAGAAGCATATTATGAAATGATTACTGCTGAAACTAAGAAACGCCAGGATGCGGAAGCAGCAATTGAAGGTTCACCAGTCGAAGCATAAATTAACAAATTAGATTTTTGAAAAAAGACGATTCCTGATTTGGGAGTCGTCTTTTTGGTTTTAATTATTAAGAGTAATTTCGATAACAACAGGATTATGGTCACTGAATTCAAAATCCTGTTCGACAATTTCTTCGCTTATGATGGTTACATTTGGTGAAACAATAAATCCGTCGACAACATAATACTGATTGTTTTCCCAGGTTGTAGTATCATAGGGGTGATTTAATAAGCGGCAGGTTGGATTGAATGGGTCGAGGTCGACACCAAAATCCCAACCGTTATCGGTGACCCAGGTGGCATCCATCTCGTATGCTTCCCAAAAACCCGGTGTTAGGGGATACGCATATACTGGGGAAGTAGTTGAGGTGGCCGGAGTGACAACAGCTTCGGGAAACGTTTGATTAAAATCACCGCCGATGATAACATAATTACCTAAAGTGTATTGAGCCATCGCGTAGTCTTTAACAGCGGTCATTTCTTGAGCCCGCATATCGCCTTCATCGTAGGCTGATAAGTGGACATTAATGATGACGAGGTTATGATTACTGTCTTTAATTGGTAAAACAGTCACAGTCATACATCGTTTGAGATTGGCAAGTTTTAATGGCCAAGAAAATTCCCCCGGTAATTGATGACGTGCAGCTGATGCAACAAAAAAGTTGGTTGCGGTCATAATTCCAGAATTAACATCACCCATCATTTGGCCTATTTGAAAGGGAAAAGGCACAAAAATACAGCGATAATTATATCCAAGCGTTACAGGAAAGTTTAATAAATCAGTGTAAGTTTGATATTGAAGGGTATTATAAGAACGATCAGAATTAACATCAACCTCTTGTAAAAGGTAAATATCGGCAGCGGCAGTGGTAAGGATGTTGCTAATGCCGGTAATATTGGCTTCAACTTCAGCTGCGGAATCCATTCGGCCTTTTGTCCCGCCATCCATGACGAAATCTTCGGTCTCGCTAAGCGAAGCATAGCCAGTGTTGAAAGTCATAATTTTAATAGTTTGATTTAAATCAACATAATTAGTATCCGTATCCGTTTGATTGTTGGTGATTTCAAGAGATTCGATATCTGCGGGGTTATATTCGAATATTTGTAAAGTCACGATAAATCCAACAGCGAAAGTAACCACAACGACAACGAGGATAAGCAATATTTTAAAAATTCGTTTAATCATGTTAACACCTGCTCTCATAAGAAATATTATACTCTTTTCCGTTAATTATAGGGAAAGAATGTTACATAAGATGCTTTACAATAACTTTTTTATCTTGTCATTCAATGCTTTCACCACATCAGGATCCATTTTAACAATAGCACGATCATATGTTAGTAAACCATTTACTTCAGTTTCGACATCGGATAGTTGAGTATAGACCGTTGCTGATAAGCCTTTTGAGACCAGAGGAACAATCTGTTTTTCAATTAAAGCGGTATATGCTTTCGTTAAATCTGCTTGTGTATCAAAGTTTCGATAGCCAAAACTACTTGCATAATTCCAAACATGATTGGCAATGTTCATGCTATAGCCGCCAAATTCAGACAGCACAAAGGGGCGGATTTTATCGCGTCGAGGGGCTCTGACTTTGAAGATGTATTTATGCATACTAACAAAATCAAATCCGCCTTGATCATACCAACCACTGGCATGATCGACATAACGGGAAGGGTCGATTTGCTTGATGAATTCCGCGATTTTCTTGGCATCAAACTGACCCCAACTTTCATTAAAAGGAACCCAACAACAGATACTGGTCTGATTAAAAAGATGATCAATCAGCCCAGTTAGTAATGTTTTATATTCACTACGACAATGGGGATCATCTCTTCGAAACCGACGATATTGATTGTCGTTGACTTTGATTCCTAAATTAGGAAGAATGATAGTCAACCAGTTGCCACCAAAACCCTGACCGCCATTTGGCACGTCTTGCCAAACCAACATTCCTAAGCGATCGCAAAGATAATACCAACGAGCCGGTTCGATCTTAATGTGTTTGCGAAGCATATTAAAACCCATAGCTTTCATTGCTAAGATATCTTCAATCATGGCTTGATCGGTTGGTGGAGTTAACAACCCTTCAGGAAAGTAGCCTTGGTCAAGAACGCCAGTCTGAAAATATGGCTTGTTATTTAAAAACAACCGTAAAATCCCATTTTGATCGTGAGAGATGGAATATTTTCGCATACCAAAGTAACTCTTTACCTGATCTTTGATGATGCCATTTTGGGATAAAGTTATTTCGATATCATACAAAAAAGGTAATTCTGGACTCCAAGGGGTAAAATCAGAAAGGACGATATCGTTAAAGCAATCGTCATTCAAAACACTGGTATGAATTTTTGTTCCATGATCAAATATGGTCAGTGATAATTGAACACCATCGATAGTGGAAACGACTGGTTTAATTCTAATAATTGAGTTATCGAAGTCGGGGATGATTTTCAAGGATGTGATGTAAACTGCATTGACGATTTCCATCCAAACAGTTTGCCAAATGCCAGAAGTGGAAGTATACCAGATTCCTTGGGGATTCAAAACTTGCTTGCCGCGTTCCTGCGATCCGGTATCGGTTGGATCAGTTACCCCAATAATCAACTCATTCATCCCCGTCGTGACTTGGTCGGAAATATCAAATTCAAAGGGGAGATATCCTCCGGCATTTCTGCCAATTAAATGATGATTGATATAGATTTCGGACAAATAATCGATGGCATCAAAATGGATTATCAAACGTTCGGATTCTAAAAGTGGTGGAACCGCAATTATTCTTCGATACCAAAGTTTGTCATCGGGTGATAATGGCATGTTAACTCCCGAAGCAGCACTTTCGATGGCAAAGGGGACAAGGATTTGACCAACGAATTGATCGGGAAAGGCAACTGATTTTTTTAAAACGGTATATTCATATAGTCCATTTAAATTAGTCCAATTGGACCGAACTAATTGGGGACGAGGATAGTCATTGAGAGGGGTAACGAAATCAATGTCTTCGGCAAACTTGGAAAGTAAACCGGTTTTGATTATTTGATAATTAGTCATCGTGTTCACCTGCTCCTTCTATAAGCGCCTCTATTATAACATTGTAAATCCTAACAATAAATATTGAAGCTCATATTCACTTAAAAACTTGCCAAGATTCATTGCGAATGAACCTTATTTGCAGTATAATTTACTATGCGGCTAAAAAAAGGCTTGTTTGCCAATATGAGAAATTTATGGTAAAATCGACTTATTAAAACCCAAATATTTAAGGAGTGATTGGTATGGAGAAAATCTTGATTGGTAAAATTGTCAATACCCACGGGATAAAAGGCGAACTAAAAATTTTATCCGATACCGATTTTAAAGATCAACGATATCGTCTCGGTTACCCACTTTTCATCAAATTCAAAGATCAATTCGTAGAAGTGAATCTTAAACAATTTCGACCACATCAGGGTTTTGATTTGTTAACATTTACTGACTTAGAAGATATCAATTTAGTAGAAAAATATCGGGGAAGCGAATTGTATGCAGAAAACGTTCCCATCAAAAATCTTAATCCAAATGAATTTCACGCAGATCAATTAATTGGTATGGAAGTTATGCAAAAGCAAATTCTCGTCGGCACGGTTACAAAGATTCGTATCTACCCACAGGGTGATTATTTAGAAATAACTAAGCTTGATCACAAAACGGCTTTGGTTCCGTTTCGCAGCGAATTTATTATTGCTATTGATAGGGCAATAAATCACATTGAAGTTATTGATATGGAAGGGCTAATATGAAAATCACAATTTTAAGTCTGTTTCCCGAAATGTTTACGGCAGTTTTCGGAACTTCAATGATTTGGCACGCTAAAGATATCGAAGCGGTGACAATAGATATTGTTAATTTCCGTGATTTTTCTACCAGCAAACATAAAAAAGTGGATGATGCTCCTTTCGGTGGTGGACCAGGAATGTTATTGTCAATTGAACCGATTTATCTGGCTTTAAACAGCATTGAAGGGCATGAAAAGGCCACAAAAATTTTAATGACACCGCAGGGAAAACCATATCATCAGGATACTGCCAAGGCTTTAGCGGTGAAAGACCATTTAATCATTATTTGCGGTCACTATGAGGGGTTTGATGAACGAATCAGGTCGCTTGTTGATCATGAAATTTCAATTGGAGATTACGTTATGACTGGTGGAGAAATAGGCGCGATGGCGGTTGTCGATAGTGTTGTCCGCTTGCTTCCGGGAGTGTTAAGTTCTGAAGAAAACATTATCCAAGAATCCTTCTACAATGATTTGCTTGAGTATCCGCAGTATACCAGGCCTCAGGATTTTATGGGCATGAAAGTTCCTGATGTATTAGTAAGCGGAAATCATCAGGATGTCGATAAATGGCGGCAGGAAGCTTCTTTGAAACGCACAAAGGAACGCCGTCCCGATCTCCTTAAAAAAACAGGCAAAATAGATTGATTTACCGGTATTATTATGATATAATACAAAACGCTGTAGAAATCTATTTACACCCGACGTTCCGCTGGATCAGTTCCATGAACCTTGGAAGAAAACACAAAGGAGTTGACCACAATGTCACAGCAGTTAATTGCAAAAGTTACCGAAGAGTTCATTAAAAATGACATCCCAGAATTTCGTCCGGGCGATACCGTCAAGGTATCAGTTAAAATCAAAGAAGGCGACCGCGAAAGGATCCAGGCATATGAAGGCTTGTGTCTTAAAAAACAAGGCGGTGGCGTTTCTGAAACTTTCACAGTCCGGAAAATGTCATATGGCATCGGTGTAGAAAGAACCTTCCCGGTTCATTCCCCAATGATTGCCAAAATTGAAGTCGTACGTTACGGAAAAGTCCGTCGTGCTAACCTCGGATACATTCGCGGCTTATCGGCAAAAGCATCCAGAATCAAAGAAAAACGAGTCAAATAAGAAGGGCAATCTTAGGATTGCTTTTTTTTTCGACAAATGTAAATATTTTCAGCATTTCCGTTAAAAGGATTGAAACGCGCTTTCATAAATGGTAGAATTAAAAAGATGAATATTTCTTTAAGAAAGGATTGGGATAAACGATGAATAAAGCCACAATCTATAATGTCGCTTATGCTGCCAATGTATCATTAGCCACGGTTTCGAGAACTTTAAATAATCCCCAAAAAGTCAAGCCAGAAACACGGGATCGTGTATTACGGGTCATTAAAGATCTTGGATACAAACCCAATGCTTTCGCTAAAGGACTTGCCAGTAAAAAGAGCACAACTGTTGCGGTGATTGTTCCCGATATGTCTCGTGCTTCAGTTGCGGAAATGGTCAACGGAATTGCTGTCGAAGCTCGAAAATATAGTTATTCGCTTTTGCTTTATGTACTAAAAGACGAAAAAGTCGAAGAACTGGAAATGATGAAAGAAATTGTAGCCAGCCAAGTTGATGGGATGCTTTATCTAAACGATGAAATCAATGAAGGCCAATATGCAATGCTTAATACGATTCAAGAAGAATATAAGGTTCCGATTGTTCTTGCTAACACATTATATCCATATGATAACAAACTAGTCACTGTATGTATTGATTATTATAAGGCGGCATATGAAGTCACAAATCGACTTATCAATGAAGGCAGAAAACACATTTATTTATTAACAACTTCGCGCAAATACATGGTTAACGATTTGAAAGAGGAGGGGTATCTTAAAGCAATTAAAGAAGCCCATATGAGTCCAAATGTCATTCGTACCAGTGGCGATATATCGGTTAATACCATTCATTTTAATGAGTTGTTCAAAGATGGGGAGACGCCGATAGATGGCGTTATCGCAGTCCGTGATTCAATTGCGGTATCATTTATAAATACGATGATTGAAAAAGGCAAATCAATTCCCAATGATATTAGTGTCTTTGGTTTTCAAAACACCAAATATGCATCACTTTCACGCCCAAAACTATCATGCGTTGATATCCCAATTAACGACATTGGTGCCAAAGCAATGGCTTTGTTAAAACATGAAATTGATGGCGAAGTCAACGAAGTGAAATTTAATGTATTGCCTCATAGCATCATTACGCGTCAGACATCTAAATAAAACGTTGAATAAGTCTAGTAGATTTTCAGAATCTAGCAAGCAGAGACTTGGCGGAGGGTGTGAGCCAAGAGAACTGAATTATCGAAATACACTTAGGAGTTTCTGCATAAAGCAGACGGTAAAACCGTTATCTTTCCAAGTGCACTTCGGTGAATTAAGGTGGTACCACGGTTATTAAGATCGTCCTTTTACAGGATGGTCTTTTGTTTTAAAAGCAGCTATGAAAGAAGGGATATTATGAAATTATTTGATGAATTAAAATGGCGGGGATTAGTTTATGACATGACTTCTCCCGAGATTGAAAATGTACTTAACGAAGATCATTTAATTTTTTATTTAGGAGCCGATCCAACAGCGGACAGTTTACATGTTGGTCATTTGTTAGCATATCTTGTCGCTAAACGGTTGTTAAATGCCGGACACAAACCGATATTAGTAATCGGTGGGGGAACGGGTTTAATTGGTGATCCGAGTTTTAAAGCACAAGAACGGCAATTATTAACTATCGAGACTTCACTTAAAAACGCAGAAGGAATTAAAAAACAAGTTATTCAACTTCTGCCTGGAGTTGATATCGTCAATAATTACGATTGGATTTCTGGGTTGAATGCCATTGAATTCTTGCGAGACATTGGCAAGCATTTTAATGTTGCCTATATGATCAATAAAGAATCGGTCAAATCACGGATTGAAAATGGAATCTCATTCACCGAATTTGCCTATCAAATCATTCAAGCTTGGGATTTTGAGTACCTATTTGATAAATATCACTGTACTCTACAAATTGGTGGTCAAGATCAATGGGGCAATATTACTTCGGGATTGGAAATGATCCGGAAAGTTCATGGATTTGAAGCCAAAGCCTACGGATTCACTTTTCCTTTAGTGACCAAAGCGGATGGAACCAAGTTTGGAAAAAGCGAATCCGGTTCAATATGGCTTGATTCTAATCAAACATCTCCGTATGATTTTTATCAATATTGGATTAATACATCTGATGAAGATATTATCACTCGTTTGAAACAATTTTCATTTTTATCCCCAGAAGCCATAACTGATTTGGAGTTTGAAGTCAAAAATCATCCCGAACAACGTCAAGCTCAAAAAGCCTTGGCCAAGGAGTTAACGCTTTTAGTCCATGGACAAACGGCTCTCACTGAAGCCATGAAAATATCGGAGGCCCTCTTCACCGGTAATGTCGAAGACCTTTCGGCTGAGGAGATTGGGATGGGCTTTAAAGATTTGTTATCAATCATTGTATCAACTGATGAAAACATCGTTGAATTGTTAGTCAAGACGGGTTTAGCCACCTCAAAGCGCGAAGCCAGAGAACATGTACATAATAATGCTGTTACCGTTAATGGAGTTAAAATAACCGATACTGACTTCTTGGTCACAAAAACTCACGCTATTGGAATGATGTATTCAATTATTCGAAAAGGGAAGAAGAAATATTCCTTAATTAAACACGAATAAAAACCCAAACTAGATTGATTATAATGGAATTGAGAAAGAAACGTGAATCATATAAAAAAACAAAACATCTCCGATGTAAATTTGGGAGATGTTTTGTTTTATCTAGTTATGTATAGTGAAAAAGAAGAAATAATATAGCGAACTCAATTTAGTTGAAACAAATAAAAAAGAAAACAAAAAATGCTAATAAACACTTTCTAAGTGCCTATTACCATTTTTTCGTTTTGTCATATAGTCTGTTATTTCATTCTATTTGTTTTTCAAAAAAACCATTTATTAAATCAATTAGGTTCTGTAGCCATGATATACTTCCATAATAATCTATAAAAATCCCGTCCGAGTTGTACAGAATCGCATCACCACCGTTTACCTCTTCGTCAGTTACAATTAAAAAATCTCCATTATGATAGTTGTTTTTTATGCCCATGCCCCGTTGCCACCATTGAAGGCAAGATCACCTAAAGCCCATGCTGCCATGCCAGCATATGACACTGCAGAGGTAACTGCCTGGGCTAAGGTCCCTCCAATCGGGGTAAATAACAAAATGGCAATTATTGCAATTGCTAAAATTGCCGATTCTTCGCTAGGATTTAGATACATTACTGGAGTAATGTATCTAGAATGAAGCCATATTTTCTCTGAAATGTCTGTTTAATTGTGTCTATCTAATCTGCTTTTGTATTATTGTCTTTGTTTTAATTCAAAAGATTCTGCTGTTATCTTAAATGTATCCCCAGAATTTAGCAATATTGTAATTTCTTGATTAACCTGTTTTTTTTCAAAATCTACTTTGTAAATATATATTCCCGGACCCCAAGGCTCTAAAGACTGAAAATACATCAAACTTAAGTTCTGCCCTGTCAATACAGCTTTACCTTTGTTTGAAAGACAATCAAGAGTCAACCTTATATAAATAGATTTGTTGATATAATCATATTCAATTATGCCTATTTTTGCATCATGAAAAATAGAGAGATTAGTGTTGTTTGATAAAATCATTTCTTTTCCTCCTACTTGAAGTAATGCCAAAAATCGAATGGGATAGGATTGCCAGGGTACATATGTGTATCATTTGTGAAAGGATTAATCATTCTATTTACGCCATCAGGTGTAATGTGATAATGGGGAATATCATGTGTATTGTATTCAAATACTGCTTTCCCTCCACCTGGTTCTTGCCATTTAATTACATTCCCGTTATCGTAATCGTATCTTCCTAGATTATTAGGATTGAAATCATCAGGATCATTTGGAAAATAGTACTTATTGTACTGAGCTATTGTATATCCAGTGTAAGCTCCAAGAGCCCCTCCTGTGGCTGTGGATATCAGACCAACTAATCCATAGTCTGCAAACTCATCAGCACTTGAAGAGCTGAATCCAGCATAAATAGCGCTACCAGCTAAACCTAGTGCAGACCCAGCAGTCGCAAACGCTAAGACAGTTGCTGTCGAAGATAATCCCGCCAAGGCAATGCCATTTCCAGCCAAGATAATTGCTCCGTATGCTGCGGCAAACCCGCCACATGAAATAATGGTCAGGGTTGTTAAGGTTGCAGCAACGCCAATTGCAGCTGCCCAATGCCACCATGCCTCTCCGCTAGGATCTAGATACATTACTGGATTATTTGCACAATAAGCATACATATTAGTCGATTGAATATCACCGAATTGACCCAGCATGCCATCAGCGTTGATAAATCTTCCGATTTGGGGATTGTAGAAACGGCTATTTAAATAGTACATTCGGATTTCTGAGTCATATCGGTAACCACGATAGGTATACGGGTTATAAAAGGATAAGATTCCTTCCGTCGCATCAGAAACGATCGTCAAGTTTCCGTAAGCGTCATAGCGATATTGGACGATTGTGGCTCCGTTCTCGTCCACAATCGTTGTGATATCGCCTTGCTGATTACGAAGATAGAAGTAATCTTGTCCTGGTGTTGTATCATTGATATTGACATCACCATTGAAACTGATAATAGTTCCATCATAGTCATAGGTGTATATGATTCGATATATCCCATCCGTTTCCACTATGACTTTGTCACCAACTAGTTCATATTCAATTGTTTGGTATTCGAAGACACCGTTGACTAATGTTCCAATTATCTTTTTGGTACGATACCCTTGATCATTATAATTATACTCGATGGAACCTTGTTTTGTATTGCTTCCATCAAAAATCTCGATTAAATTTAATTGTCGCCCAAACCAAGATAAATCAGCGTGATTGTAATATGCATCTTCAAACCAGAAATTGGTGATGTTTATCGGGTTACCTTGATTATCATAGGTTATCGTATGGCTGATTCCATCATCACCGATATACGAATCCAGTTGATCGAGCCATGTATTGTCATAAAGATACGAAGAAGATGATGTTATAATACCGGCCGTCGTTGCCAGATTACCGATTTTATAGCGTTGCTTAAAATAGACATTCACTGTCCCTAGGTTAATTGAGCCCACTGCTCGGTATGTTGCCCAATAATATCCTTTATGCACCGGATCAAAATCAACGGATACTAAAACCGTTGATATTGAATGCGTTCTTCCCAAGATATCATCTATATATCTAAATGATGATAATGCTGGTAAATCACCACCTACATCAATTGACCTTACGGTATAATAGTCAACAGGGATTACATCAACTGTTCCGTAATTGTATAAAAACCGATTTGGTATAACCGCTGCCGTTGCTCGATACTCATAATTGTATGTGGTGGTTGCGACGCGGTTTCCGCGTGCATCATATGTATATATTTTGGTATAATCGGTTGTACTATCATTATCGTTGATGTATACATCTTCGAGGACTATTTGATTTAACCCATCATATTCATAATAATTTTTGCTCTTTATAACGGTCCCCTCACTATAAGTTATGTTAATGATATTTCCTAATTCATCATAAGCGTATTGATATTTATAAGTACTGCCTTCAATAATGTATGATATTTCGTTGATTCTTGTCGTATTTCCTTCATAAGTAAAAGCTTGTTGCACTTCGGAAATACCATTAATTATTAAATCAATTTGGCTCAACCGATACAAAGCACCGTTTTCATAATGATACATCAAGATTGGATTGCGAGGTGTATTCCGTATTATCATATAAACTTGAAGATAGAATGCATGCATTTTCATTATATACAAAACATTCATTATATAAGTAATTAGTCGTTTGAACTATTCCATCAAGTGCGAAAGACAAAGATGGATAGGTTATACTTTGTTGGACAATAAAGTATAACCTATCCAATTAAGAATTTTATATTGACAAGTACGTTGTCTTTTATAACAATAGACGTCCACAAAATTCTCTTGGTAATATGACACCGGATGAAATTGAAAATATTGGCTAAATGAAGGCAAAAGAAAACCGTCAAAAATGACGGCTTTCTTCTTAAAAAACAGTAAGTGTCAAATTGTTTGTGTCCAAATTACTATCTGTTAACAAATTTAACATATGAATTGATTTTGTTTTCTTCATAGTGAATCAATTTCATAGTGTTAATTGGATAAAACAAATCTTTATTAACATATTCATCCTTAGGTTTCTCAATAGCAAAATTGCCAATAAAGACTAATCTTTTTAGAATTCTTGAAGAACTAGTATCATTTATTGATTTATATCTATATAAACCAGTCCCTGGGTTGTAAACGATTCTAACAAAATCGCAATCATTATTCAGTTCATCTAACGTTTTAGGCAATTTTGTTGTTTTTGTTATCTTCGTATAAACTATTGGAAAGGTATCAAACTCATTTCCCTTCTTCCAATGATACTCATCTATTTTATGAATGATCAAATAATGGCCAAAGAGATTATTTAGTTTCGCGTGTTCGCTTTCCAACCGAAAAGCGTAGGTATCGCCAACATTCCAACTACACTTAAAATACTTATATAGTGATATCTTTTTTAAAGCCGGCATGGGAGAGTTCAGCCTTTGAATTAACTCTTCGAGCACCTTTTTTCTATACTTATAACTCGCTCTATTTTCAGTCTCCCATTTCTTTAAATCGTCTTCTTTTTTTAGATACATCAATGCGTTATCTTTGACATTTGGTAGCAGCCTACCAAATTTCCATTGGGTATCTGCAAGTGCAAACCAAAATATAGGTCCGTCATCAAAATCATTAATAATCATTTGATTATCTTTAATCATCTTGTCGGTTGCTTCTTGATTTGTCTTTCCGATTTTTAATAGGTTAACATAATCAGTTTTGACGTCTTCCGCAACATCATCTTGATATAAACCCGGTCCCCAAGCTCCCATATTGATCATCTCCTCTTATTAATGAAACAAATTAATCCATTCATTTTCTAGATTGTTCAAAATATATCTAATTCCAGCACCAAAATAATCAAATCTGTTAGGATTTAAGTTACCTATACCGTTAATTTTGTTCCCAGATGGATTTGTTTTCATGTCAAACCATCCTGAAGAGTTACCTATAATACCCAACTGTTCAATTCCTCTACATTCCCAATAGTTTAGGTTATCGATTTTTGGCCCAGCTATTAATCCCGGTTTTGTTTTTTCGTGATATGCTATTCTGGCATTATAATTAGTCGTTTTTACTCTTCCAACATATCTAATTGTACCTTCTTCGTCAATAAGCGAATAAACGGTATAATCTTTGTTTAAGGTCTTTTCAAATTCGCTTACCGTTGCTCCGATTGCAGTATCAACAAATTCTAGTATTTCATCAGAAAAGTAATAAACAATGACAATAGCAATAATTGCAATTCCGATCCAGCCTATCGGACCAGATGATGCAAGCAAAGCATAGAAAACCGGGTCCTCCCCAATAGGATCCACAAACATTACTGGATTATTTGCACAATAAGTATACATATTAGTCGATTGAATATCACCGAATTGATCCAGCATGCTGTCGACTTGGGAAAATCATTCTTAGTATTATGCTTCACTTGACGAAAAATGATGTAGACATTTTAGTATAGAAGCGTGTATCTTTGGGTATTTTGATTTCGTTTGCTCCCAAGAAATCATATTATGAATCTAGAAGAAAAGCAAATAACTTGGCGTATAGTATCTCTTCTAATAAATGCTACTGTATTTGTTTGTCTATTTCTGAATAGATGCGGTATATCGCTGGGTGAATAACCTTGCTCATTCTCTTCTTGATTTCATTTTTACTAAAGAGACGAATCCCATCATAGTGAGCAAAAATATCACTGATGGATTTGGAAAAAGCTAGAGCATGGCGATCATCAAGCAAACATAATTGTCGGTATTTATTTTTTGCCTCCTCTATATTTTTTTGATCAAGTAAAAATAATGTTTGCCAATACAATTTGATACCCAAATGCCATGGTCTGGTGGATATAATTTTGCTAATGTTTGCCTCAAATGTCGCGATGTCTTTCAAAGCAAGAGAACAGGAAAGCACATATGAAAGAAGTGCTATTCTGGTTTTTTGGAACGTGCATTTTGTTACTTCCTCAAGGGCAAGATGCTGGCATAACTCATATTTTCGCTTTTTATATGAGGTTAAAATGGCAATTATTCGTTTCCATTTTGGTAGTGCCAAAAATGTTCCAACAACTATTACAACAGTCCAAACCAAATACACACCATAAGAGAGAAGAAAATCCATTACTGCCTGCATTTTTATTTCACCTCATTTTATGCGGCTGGAGAAAAAATCAAAGGAAAATATGATGGAGCATAATAAAGAATTGCGATAGCAATCAGAATTTCCGGAAAATTAATGTTAAATTTTGTATAAGAGTAGTTTCCGGAGTCATCATATGTTGATGATTTGAACCCCATTCTACCTAAAGCATTTAATGAAATGTCATAAGCTTGATTTCCATTTGTGAAGGAAATTCCAGTTTCTCCTCCAAAATAAAATCCGATTCCTTTTCCAATGGAATTTACGTCAATCCCGAATGACTCTTACTTTCGTCCCATGATCAGCGCCGCTTGCTTTAAAATATCATTTTCCATCTTCAGCTGCTGAAGGTCCTTGCGCAGCTGGATCAGTTCATTTTCTTCCGGTGTTCGGTTGTCTTTGGCTTTGAACGATCCGGACGCGTTGGCTTCTCGGTTCCATTTATAGATGGCCGCCCGGGAGATTCCATATTCCTTGACGATGCTCGTGTCCGGTTTTCCATTGTTGTACAGGGCCACGATCTGTTTCTTGAATTCATCTGAATAAACACTCTTTGCCATGTTAGTCCGCTCTCCTTCTTGATTCATGGGGGGGGCTCCCGGTCCGCCGATTCCTTGGGAAGGGGCGCGACCCTTCCCAAGGAATCAAAACAACCAAAGAAACAATGCTTCTATACTAACATGTCTATATCTTTATTGTCCAACAAAGTATAACCTATCCAATCAATCCTATGCTTCTTATATGAACTGTCATACCCAAGTTGCTTTTTTTGACCAAAAACAGTCTTTTATTCTTGTTTTAAGTTATTCCTTGGCATGACTGGGACATCTCCCACCTCTACATATGGTACTCCAACCCACTCATTAAAATCCATGCCAATCCAAAAATAGCATATCAAGGAAATATGAGGGAAAATGATTTAGAAATATTATCTATAGAAATGTTGCACGTTCATTAATAGTGGCCACAATTCAATTATTAATTTCATATTTAGTTGTTTGAAACAGACTTAATATTTTCAATATTGTCTCTGATCATTTTAATGCGTTTTTCGCAAACCTTGTCAAAATCAACATATAGATCAATATCACTTTTGATTTCATAAAAATCTAGCAGTTCTTTAGCGGCCTTAATAATGTCTTTAATAATTAGGCTGACATATCTACTCTCTTGGTCCAAAAGACGTTCAATCTTTGCTTTTTCTTCAATTGGAACAATAAGTATATGAGCGTTTAGGTTGTTACGAAACGACTTTACTACTATTTTAATGTTTTGATAATTCTTATTCGTAAATATCAAATCAATATCAGCTTTTATTGTTAAAAATGTAGTTCTAGAGTCTTCGTCAAGCAGTTTATAATTACGTTTATACAACTCGTGAGCAAGTTTTTTTAACGTAATCACATCAGTTCCTTCATCAAAAGCGATCTTAAACAGACTCAGATTCATTGCTTCAGAGAATATATGTAGGCTATACTCATTTGATAGTATTTTCTGTGATGAAATTTGTTGTACATAAAAAGCAACGAATTGGTTCAAAAAAGCTTCAGCAAGTTTAATCACATGAAACGGAATAACAATACGAAGTAGATGATCAATCTGCTCATCGGTTGCATCACTAAAACTTATGTTAACATTCGCTCGAGACATAATATCTTTCTCCCTCCTCAATGCTTAGTTCGGTTACATCATTTTGTCTTGTCATTCGCAAGTTTATCACGAAAATCGGGCAATCCACGCAAGTTTATCTATTTGACATTCTCAAGTTGCTCTTTAGAACTTATTATTAATATGATTATTCTGATTTTGAGAGGACAAATCAAGTTTCTTTTTGTGACATTAGCGTGTTTCTCCATTTAAATATCTACTTTGTTGTGCTGTTCATCCTCTCAATTTATACCCAAATCAAACCACATAGTAAGTCATTTATTTTTTTTACCATATCAATCAAATTCCCACGAGCAGAAAATTTAAAGAGTCTTTTGACATATAAAATAGTCAATTATTCCGTTTCTATCGGGTGATGCCAGTTATTTAGGGCCTTGAATTCACTTAATGCGATTTGGTAATTAAATTTGTCGGCCAACTCCAAAATATAAGTATTTTCATCATATGTTCCATTTTGATAAAAAACTATTACATAGCCTTTTTCGTATATAAAGCCATCAGGATTTGAAAGTTGCTCCGCCAATTGAATATAGTAGATTTGTCTGCCATATTCATCCTGATTGAGAAAGCAGATCCAAATATTGTGGTTTTCTTCAATCGAAATGGATTCTGTGAAAGCCGTTTCGATAATGTCGTTTTCAATTGTTCCTAATTCTTTCTTGTTACTAACCGGGACTTTGATGCATTTTGATTCATCGAACTCGTTTCCCCAATCATTTATGGTTTTTAGATTATCGATATCTTCTTCCGAAAAAACCAATGGCCCATCTGAGAAGGTTTCCTCGGTCGTAATTAAAAAATTAACGTCTTCATAAAAATAGGCGAAATCATCTTCTGTTTTTTGTGATATCAGGAGTACCATATATGCAGTTTCGTTGTTGATGGCGTATCTTGGAACAAAGGTGAACATAACCCGGCCATGGCCATCTTCTTCGATAATGGTTATTTCGTCCGCAAAATTGCTTTCCACTCCAAGCACACTATAAACTGCGACCGAATGTAGTTCTGAGTTATTCCCTCGGTAAGACCACTGATCCCCACAACTAGCCAAACAAAAAACAAGCATTCCGATCAAAAACAAGAAAGTTTTTTTCAATTTTAAATCCCCCTTTTTAGAACCCACCAATTTGGTTGGATTCCCCGATAACCATATCCCAAAAATTATCAATATCCGTGAACGAACATTTTATATTAATCCCAGTAAAAAAATATATGAAGGATTTTTCTAAAGAATCAGGGCTGTAATTTCCTCTATTAACCCCGCCAAACCAATCTGCGGACCTTTCCCAAGGCTGAGAATAATAATTGTTTGTTCCTATAATGCAATTATATACCGAGGGCACGGCAATCCTAAAAATATACAAATATGTTCCGAGTCTCGCTTCTTGAACCGTATGGCCATATTCGTGTTTTATCGTATCGATTCCATATTGGTCATTTTTTACACCAAGGTTAATAAACATTATTCCAAAAATGGACCACGAGGTTGTATTTGGAATGTTGTGACGAATAACCAGTTGTCCCTTGTAAAACGAAATGAATTTGTTTTCTATCACCGCGGTTTCGCTAGTGTTTGTAACAAAATCGTATACACCAGAAAAAATATTTCCAACGCTTGTGAAGAAAGAACCAACAGAAGACCAAAATGATTTCCATGATAAACCATAAGGGTCAACATTCATTACTGGAGTAATGTGTATGGGCGTAACCAAAAAGGGAATATTTCTCGTCCCTTTGAACCTTCATTTTGGCACGGGATTCCTTAAGAAAAAGAGCGGGCTTCATCCAGTTTCGATTACTTCAAAACGGGTTTATTTTTGAGAGACCGGTGCATCTTCTCCGATTATGGGACCATTCCAGAATTGTTTTACAACCTTTAATGATCTTTGGTTATATTTGACCATGATAGGTCTTTTTTCATCGAGGATATAGTTATGATTTTTCGTGTCTGGACTTCCATCGTCAAAAACAAACCAACGGGCATAAAAACCAAATAAGACCGAAATGGGGTATCGGACGATCTTGACTTCGTGGATGTCCGTCCACTCTTTTTTTAACAGGATTTTCCATAGGCATCTAGCGGTTAAATAATGTTGATCGATAACGACCCATTGGAAATGAGATTTTCCGGAAATATACAAAAAAGCAAAAAAACCAACAATGCCAAAAACAAACATTCCAAAAGTAAATTCCGTGTCAACTCCTGGATACTTGATCAACATTGTCAACATAAACCCGGATGTCGCTAGCGGAAGCGAGAGGATAAAAAAAGCCCCAAAGAAAACGTACCAATAATTATTGAATCGATATTTTGTCCTCATCACTCTCTCCTATCTCCCAAAAGCAAATTGATCTAGGATGATGGCACCGGCCGGTGCCTTATTTTCTGCAGAAGAAAACCAGCTGGGCATAGCTGGAAAAGAACAAAATGCCAGCGCAAATGTACTTTGGGCAAGCCAACCACCAACCGAGCATGTGGCAAATGACTGTGCTACCTTTTGGAAAATATTTCCTGTCAGTTTCACTCCATCCAATAGGGCTCTGCCAATGCCGAAGGACGCCATGTTGATCAAACCGGTTATTCCTCCCACTGTAAGTGCCCTTACTTTATCGACTTCACTCCAGGTTTTTCCTTCGAGCCACATTTGACCCAAGGCATCCCCTGTAGTACCAACAAGAAATCCACCAACCCCAGCTATTACTAACCCTCCAATGCCACCAGTTGCAACTGAAACATCAACCACTAACCCTGCGAGAGCTCCCGTTAAAGCACCATATCCAACATTTGCCCAAAAGTCCCCACCAGTAACCAGTGCTGTCAGTGCCCCTGCCAACGCACCTGTGAAGGCTCCAATAATGGTTGAAACAAATTTTCCGCTTATGTCTGTATACATTACTGGAGTAATGTGCGCAGAATGAAGCACATTAATATTATACCTATATTTTTATAATATATGCAAATATCCCTGGAACAATATTTATCTTTTTTATCGCCAACTACAACTTTATCGATCAGTAAATCAACATTTGTTTTTGATAATTCTAATCCGATTTTCATTTTTTAATTGTGCTCACAAAGTCACGAATCTTTTCTCTCACTTTTCTCGAGTTTTCAAATTCATCTGCATAATCATCTATTCGTTTTTGTATTTCACTTTTTTCTTTTTCAAAATTTTGTTTTAAACCATCATAGTCTTCAATCGTTATTCTTTTCAACGCATAATCTTCATACAATTTCTTAAAAATCGTTTCAATATCGTCAAATCTCTTCTTTTCTTCAATTGTTTTTCGTTTGGTGTCTTGTTCGGTTTGCATCGTTTCAATTTTAGTGCTGTAAATCATATCACACAACTTCGATTCGTCCTTTTCGGCCTTATTCTTGAGCATTTTAATAGAAGCATAAACATATTCGCAGACTATGCCATACCTTAAGTAATGACTTGAGCATCTTTCTTTTCCAAATACCCGATAAGTGCTGCATACATAAATGCCCCTATCGTTCTTTCTTTTATCAATGCTGTAGGTTAGGGTCTTGCCACAGTTGTCGCACTTAATCTTCCCAATAAAGAGGTGTTCGTTCTTGATTACTTTCTTTTTTGTTCGGAAAGCCATGTTCTTCTTTGCTTTGTTGAATGTTCCAATTTCCACTATTGGTTCATGGGCATTAGAAGTGATAATCCATTCTTCCTTAGGATTTTGTTTGAGTCTCTTGTCCTTGTAGGATTTTGTGCTTTGTTTATTACAAACCAGATTTCCTAAATACTCCTCATTTGATAATATGGTTAGGATTGTTCTGCCCATCCAATCATAAGGATACTTCACCGGGTTTTCAGTATGATATTTCTTATGATTCACGTATGTTTCCGCTTTGGGGGTTGGTATTTGACTTGTTTTTAGATATCGGCTTATTTTATAAACAGTAAATCCTTCATTATAGAGACTGAATATTTTTTGTACTACCTTTGATTGTTCTAAATTAAGGATGAGTTTATTCTTATTGTTGGGATCTTTGCTGTATCCATATGGAGAAAATGCTCCAGTAAACTCCCCATTTATGGCTTTTGTTTTATACGCTGTTCTTATCTTTATGCTAATATCTCTTGCATACCATTCATTCATGATGTTTCTGAAAGGCATCAGATCATTTTGTTGTTGATTTGTATCAACTTGGTCGTTGATTGCTATAAAGCGTACGTTGTTGCTTGGGAAATAGTGCTCAATATAATAACCTGTCGTAAATAATTTCTTCCGAGTCTGGACAAATCCTTTGTAATGACGGTCTCAACAACTTTATTTTCCACATCTTCTATTAGTTCCTTAAACGCCGGTCTTTCAAAATTGGTTCCCGAATATCCATCATCGATATAATACCTTAAATTGTAGAAATGTTGTTCGTTTGCAACCCTTTATAGATATTTCTTTTGCATCTCGATGTTTGAACTAAAATCCGCTTTCTCATCTTCTCTTGATAATCTGCAGTATAAGGCGGTTATTTTTTCGGCTTTCATTTGAACCACCCAATCTCTAGCAGACCAGAAATAAGTCCATTATACAACAAGATTGGCCGTTTCGTAATCAGCTGAATACTGAGGCAAAACCATGTAAATTTACCAGAAACACAGCAGGAATTTTCTGCCTGCCGTATTTTTTTTATATGATAGCGCGTTTCTGACCCGCTTTGCTTTTCTATTCCAAAGGTTCATTCCAATTATTGCTTTCTTCAAATTCTTTCAATTGATTTTGATAGGTATAAAAATCCGTCAATATCAAAAATCCATTTTCACTATCATATGTGCCATCTGGAAAGAACATCATAATTGCCCACTTTGATTCAAATCTAGCTTCCACTGTGAACATTATCCTTCCATATTCGTCAGAAACAAAATATTCGATCCACCTATCGTCTGAAAAATGTTCATCACCAGGAAAAATTTCTTCATAAAATGGTTTAATTTGTTCATAGGTTAACGGTGAAGGTCCTTTCAAAGTTGAAATAGGGATGCAAGTGAATTCGTCATTATTTATTTCACAATTCCAGTCATTCTCTGCTTTAAATGAATTAATATTACTTTCAGTGAAATTGTTTTCATTTGAAGAAATAAAATTTCTGTTTAGGTAATAACATGTTTCGACTGCATCTGAGTACTGTACAATAATCAGGCTATATGTGCTAATACTCTTTCCTTCATAATATAAATACATTTTTCTTCCAAATTGGTCTTCTTCTATGAATTCTATTCTTGGGTCTTGATAACATTCGGATAACATGTATCCTTCTGCTCCGGGAATGGTGTTAAGTACAACAGAATATACCTCAGGGTAGTCCCCATCATAAATATATGAATCAGGTTTACAACCACTTAATGATAAAGAGAATATCACTAAACAAATGAATAATACTATTTTCTTCATAATTTTTACCCCCTTTATATAGCAAGTACGCCTAATAAATATAGTATTGAAAAAAAGCCGCTATTGGGGGTGTGTGGATTTGTCCAGTTCGACCCAGACACTCCTCCAAATAAATCTGCACTTCTTTCCCACGGAAGGGAAAAGTAATTGGGATTGTTTCCGCTTAGCATTGATGGAACACCATAGAAGATAAGAAATTTGGGAACACCCACAAATGATAACTGAACAAAATGCCCCCACTCGTGTTTAACAACATCTCTTCCATATGGAGTATCTTTCATGCTTGATACAAGAAACATTATGCCAAATGAAAAAGATCTATGACTTGTTAATGTAAAATTGGACTTGATTACAAATTGACCTTTATAAAAAGAAACTTTTGTTGAATTAAGTACAAGACTCTCATCACTGTTGAAAGGATTCCATCCAATTTTATTCATATCATCCCTAACATCTTGATCCCAAATTGACATTACTGCAGCCACAATATATCCAAGAATACTTGTGGTTGCATTCCAAAGCAGACCTGAAATGCTAATTTGCCCGCTAGGATCTGTGAACATTACTGGAGTAATGTAGTCAGAGATAACCTCTAGATCTTCCCAATTAACACAAAATATACATCGATTATCCGATTATTGAGTTTGTTTTTCTTCTCATGAATGACGACTTTATCAACTAAGCTGGTAATATGATCTCTTTGAAGATCAGTTATTTCATCGTATCGGCTAATCAATTCATCGAATGCATCAATATCGTTTACTTCTTTTTTCGAATCTGTAATCTTTGATTCACTATCTCTAACTAGTTTGACCAATCTGATTTTCTCAAAATCATATGACTTATCCAATTCATAGAATTTATCTTCTGAGATTTTATCATTCACGTATTTCTCAAATAGTCTCTTTGTTAATTCATCAACTTCATTGAGCCTTTCACTGCTCTTTATTATTGTTTGTTCGTATTCAATAATTCTCTTATCTAGTGATTTTTGATTCTTGATTTGTTTAACAAACTTTGTCTTGTTTGTTTGACAAGTCATAATGACATCATTGATTTTTTCTGTCAAGTAATCTCTCAAATAATCATAAGTAATATAGTGACTGGTACACCTAGATGTATCGCATCTATAAGTACTACATGCGAAACTGCGATGACCTCCTCTATCAGACCTAAAGGCTAAGGAAAATGTTTTACCGCATTCATGACATCTCAGTTTCCCTTTGAAGATGTTCTCATGATATGTTTGAGTCGTTTTCTTTTTCTTAAGCATAAGTTGTCGAACGCTATCGAATTGGTCTTTATCAATTATAGGTTCATGCCTATTTGTACTGATAATCCAGTCAGATTTTGGATTTTGCTTTAGTTTTTTACTTTTAAATGAGCTTGTTTGATGTCTGTTACAGATAATTTTGCCTACGTATTCTTCGTTTCCCAAAATATGTAGTATAGATTGTGTTGCCCAGTCATATGGGTATTTTTTTATGGATTCTGAATCATACACTCCCTGTGTTCTATTTAGTTCAGCCCGTGGAGTCAGTACTTTTTCTTGTTTCAATATTCTTGAAATTCTATATAAGCTATTTCCATCTAGATATAACTGATAAATCCTCTTCACGATTTCAGATTGTTTATGGTTAACCACTAGTTTGTGCTTGTCTAGTGGATCCTTATCATATCCATATGGTGGATAAGGGCCTGTGAATTCACCATTCAAAGCTTTTGTTTTGTATGCACTTCTAATCTTTTGACTTATATCTCTTGCGTACCATTCATTCATGATATTCCTAAATGGAGCAAAATCATTGTCATTTTTATCTGTGTCGACTTGATCGTTGATTGCGATATATCTGACATTATGCATAGGGAAGTAATGTTCAATATAATATCCTGTAGTCAAATAATCTCTTCCAAGTCTTGAAAGATCTTTTGTAACGACTATGCCTACTTGATTGTTTTCAATATCATTTTTTAATGCTATAAATCCTGGTCTTTCAAAGTTAGCTCCTGAATGACCATCGTCAATATAATATCTTAGATTGTCATGCTTGTTTTGATTTGCATATCTTTTCAGGTATGCTTTTTGTGTCTCAATACTTGAACTGACATCAGTCAATTCATCTTCTCTTGAAATTCTACAATATAAAGCCGTAATCTTATTCTTGTTCATAATATTTACCTGATTCAAACAGACTCTATGAATCTATTATACATCAAGTTTTGCATCAGAAAAAACCGCTATTTTAAGGCGGTTAGACTCAATATTTCATAGGCAAAACAAAGGTAATTTACCTATCTATATAATATTGAGTCTGTTTGCCTTTCTAAGTAGTTATATTCAATTCCTTTTCCAAATCACATAGTGTGTTTCATAATCCTTATTAATGATGAAATTGTTTAGTTTATTACTTATTACATCATTTTTGCAATATGCGAATACTGACGTTATGTTTTTTCTATCAACGTTAAAATACAGTTCATTTCTCTTAAATCCAGGAACATGCTTTGTTATATCAAAGACAAGACATTTCCGATAAAACCTATATTCTATTTTAACATCGACAATTTCATCCCAGGCAAGTTCAATGATGGTCTTCCTAAATATAGTCCAACTAATTTTATCATTTGATAGTGTAAATTTCGATAGGAATGCTCTTGGTGTCAAAAAGAATACTAATGAGAACACTAACAGAATAAAAAGAAACACTAAAATGAAACCTACTACGATGTTGGGATTTGAATTGTCAATATCAATAGAAATTATGTATGCAACAACTACCATTACTTCACATATTATAGCTATAAGGATATGATTAATTATCCAATATTTGCTCTTATAGAACGTATTTTTCATTTTTATTCCCCTTCTATACCATTATTGGATGAGGTAACTTAATCTTCCCAGATTCTACCATTCCATAGAACCAATTTGCTGCATCAATTACTATCTCTCCCCCAACGCAAAATGCAGCTGCCCAACCATTTCCTAATGGACTTGTAATGCTTCCTTGAGGTATAAGTGAAGCTGTCAAAGCAAAAACACCGTATGCAAATGAATTAGTATATACTTTGCTCCAATTAATTCCAGATGCACCATAATCCATCATTTGCGAGACATATGAGCCTAAACCACCACCAAATGCACCCAGTCCAAAAGAAGTTCCAATAGATGCCGCAACCAAACCAAGTACAGCAATTCCTTCTGCTTCTGCAGCAAGGTACAACAGTTCTGCTCCTGCAGCACCTGCTGCGCCTAATAACGCACCCGAGATTAGTCCGCCTACCCATCCAGCTTCAAACTTACCACCCAAAGACTCGTTTGCAAATCCACCCAATAAAGAACCTGCTCCAGCAGCAACTAAAATGCCTCCTCCAGATCCGATTAATATAATACCTGCAACAATCAGAGCGACACTACCAATTATCATCCATGTTTTAGGACTCATTCCGGTTATGTCTGAATACATTACTGGGTTGTTAGCACAATATGCGTACATATTTGTTGATTGAGTATCTCCAAGCGAACCAACAAACCATCAGCATTAATTAATCTTCCAATATTTGTATCATAATATCTGCTGTTTAAATAATACAGGGAAGTTTAGTGACCATATCTATGGATTAGAAACACTTTTTTGAACAATTGGAACTGATATCATCTCAATGGATGATTCTGTTCTAGTGCTTTTAATGCTCATATATTATAATAATCTTCTTTTTTTTATGTGGAAGATCAATAATTACAAATGGTCATAAGAACATTGAGCTTGTATCAACTCTCTCAGGAACTTCTTTTGTATTTAAGTATAAACTGGTCTGATATAACTACAATATTTAATGCTAGTAGTAATCAATGGTAAAACCTTCTGATAAGACTGGTTCATCTAAAATTATTTTATTAATAAAGTATTCTTTGTTGCATTTACATCGTATTATATGCTCTTGATTAAAACCCTTAAAATCATCCAAAGCTATTATTGCATGTTCTTCTGAATTAAAAACTCCAATATAGCAATCATATTCTATTGAGAAGTTATCATCGTGTAAATAAAATTGTACTTCATATACATTTTTATCAATGATCTCCCCTTCAACAGATACATTTTGAATAACAAAATTGCATGGATTTTCTCTAAACCCTGGAAGGGATTGGTACAATAAAATATTACTCTGTACTTTTTCAATTGACGAATAATACCCAAGAAAGTACTCTTCATTTCTATATTCCTCAATCAGATGAACATAAATCAATCTATAAATATTCATGTCGTAGCCTTCCTCCTAGTCAAATTTAATTACTAATATATAATCATCTTCATAACCATTAAAAGTATTGATTACTTGTTTCAATAATTCACCTCTTGTTATCCATTTAAAAATTTTATAATAATCAGTCTTAGGTCCTTTGCCCCAATTGCCTTTGCCCCATTGATTATTCATCATATTCGTGGCATTTTCTTCAGCAGTTAAAGATTTATCTAGCATTCCTTTATTTACATAGCTTGGTTTTTCTGAAGATTTTTCCTTACCACTTTCTCTACTTTTTTTAGAAGCTTGAACATCGATTAATGTGTTTGTCAATTCGTATGCCTTATATATAACTATGGCTACCAAAACAATTATAATGAGAACCGCGATATATGGAGCAGCTGCAATAAGAATAGCACCTAAGGCTTCAATTAGCGATGGAGCGAATATCAAACTAAGAGGAAAATATCCGCTAGGATCTGCGTACATCACTGGAGTAATGTATAAAGAGATAAGCATTACGAGTGGAAAAACTTCATTCTACCTCTCTACCAAGGGGTTTCTTCGATGTAAATCAAATTCAAGGGACAATTCACTTCCTTGGTTGAATATCGATATAGAAACTATGTCATTATAATGTTAGACATTAATATGACACTTGGGCATGTATAAAAGAATCAAGTGTAATTACTTAGTGTGGATCTATTCAATAAGTCTGATTGAAAGAACAACTTTCGAGTTTTCCAGATAATCAATCTCAACATTGTCTCCAACTTCGATAGTGCCAATAGTCATACAATAATACTCCACATCATTTATCGTAATTATTTTTGGTATAACTATCTGATCCTCATAGTAGAATCTAGGTGGATTGCTTACCATCCTAATATCCGATATAATTCCGTTCAACTGAATAGATTCTGTTGGGTTATCATGCTTGATCCCAGCATTGAAGCCGTTCACACCTGATACCAATAAAATGGACGAAAATGCACAAACAAGTAATAATCCAATAGCGTATAAATTTACTTTGCGATGTTTACTGATAATTATAATCAGAGCTGACAAACTTCCAAAAATCATGAGTGCAGCAATAATTATTGTTATCAGAGGCATTTCATAGAGTTTACTGTAGTAATCATTATATTCAAAGTTCATTTCAATTCCCCCAATCTATGATCCAGTTTTCATTCCAATAATAATAGTCTCTACCATAAGAGATGTTGGGACTTGAGAATTCAATATAATAAGCTTTAACAGCATTGGTATACTCCAAATCTTCATCGACCCCATAGCAATGGCCACCACCTACCCAATAGCCACCTTCGACATATTCGAACCACTCTCTATAATCACCAGGGTTATTGTAATTCTCAAGAACTCCAAGAGAAACTGCAGGACCTACAGAATAACCAAATGATGGACCAATATGCGGATAGAACTCAAGGTATTCATCCTCTAGATTTACAACAATGGATATCCCTAATTTAACACTAAATCCTGGAATTATAGGAATACCAACAGATAAATCAACAACAAACTCTTCAGAAATACTTCTTCCAATAGATTTGTATCCATTGACAACCCATTTCCAGTAATTATCTAGCCATTCAGGTGCGTGTCCGGTTATGTCTGAATACATCACTGGAGTAATGTGTACGGGAGTATGCAATCTGCTTATCCAAGGAATTTGAAATGAATCTCCATCTTCCTTGTATTGTCGGATTCCTTTTCTTGGAAAACGATCACTTTTTCCACCAGGTCGTGTAG
>Ga0265297_10000935_pt1 | contig 76169 bp, 60 predicted proteins | sample Munlanlwell13791_FD_192502 | JGI IMG/M metagenome (GOLD analysis project Ga0265297, IMG submission 192502) | Leachate microbial communities from a municipal landfill in Southern Ontario, Canada - Leachate well 137-91 | ecosystem: Engineered > Solid waste > Landfill > Unclassified | place...
TACTTTAGATCGTATACCGTGTGTGATCCATGTCTATATAGCTGCATTCCCCCATTTTATCATCTGTCCGTCATCCTAAAGGGATCGCCTAAAGGCGAGGGATTTCTTCCCAAAGATGAAACATTAACAACTGCTCCCGGATTTTTTATTTTTATGACACAGATATTATTACCCTCTATCGCATAGCTACCCATTGCGACGCATGTTTGTGTGGGATCTAGAAACGCATTGATTTGCTGCGAAATAATTTCTTCTGTGTTCTTCGCCCATGAAGCATTATGGCCTACCAGCTTCCCATCATCATCGACACCAATGATCATCCATGATTGCTTAAGATCTTTTTTATTTCCTAATGCAGATATCTTCGACCCGTAATCTTTCTGCCAACTACTTTTTATTTCTATATTTTCATGTCTACATTCGATAAGCGTTCCGTCTTTGATGCTTTGTAATAATTCTTCAATAGTATTTATCATGATATTCCCAGATTCCTTGTATTCCTTAAGTTAGCAATCAGAAACTACAATGTTTTGGTGAATACTTCCATAGATTATAGCATGAGCTTGGAGTCAGACAAACACATGAACTTGGCCAAATAATTAGTGCCTTCCATCCTTATCCGGACATCTTGTTAGACGAGCAGACGTCAAGCGCAGTTGCGGGAAAATTGCTGTAGGAAACAAGTAGATATAAAAAGGAGGCCTTGATCAATGAAGAGCGCTCGCACTGAGCACCGAGCGGTAGCGAGGTGTCGAAGTGCCGAAAAATCCGACAATATCAGCGTTATCTCCGCTGAAGGGATTGAAACTCTGATCTTACTCATAAGAGGTCAAAAAGTTATTCTGGATGTTGATCTGGCAGAATTGTACGGAGTTACGACAAAAAGGCTCAATGAACAGGTCAAAAGGAATATTAAAAGGTTCCCCAAAGATTTTATGTTTTCCCTCACTTATGAGGAAAAATCAGAGGTGGTCGCAAATTGCGACCACCTTGCAAGTATCAGGTTTTCACATCAAAACCCTCATGCTTTTACAGAACAAGGCATCGCCATGCTGTCTTCCGTACTTAATAGTGACCGCGCTATTTTGGTGAACATTGCAATAATGAGAGCTTTCGTCAGGATACGGCAATTAATAACATTCAACAAAGAAATTATCCAAAAACTGTCCAAGATCGAACAGAAAGTCGGTCAACACGATCAGGATATTATCGACCTTTTCAACGCTATCAATAAGATCCTGAGATACGAAGAACAACCTAAGAAAAAATTCGGATTTGTGTAGGAACAGAAAACTTTATAAACGCCAGCACCGCAGAAACGGAATGCGAGGTCTTTGAGAAAAGCGACAAGTAGCCAGGAAAAAGTGAAGCGAAATGTTGAGCGCTTTCCTGAGGATTTCATGTTTCGTCTGACACAGGAAGAAGCCAACAATTCAAGGTCACAGATTGTGACCTTGAAAAGACAAGGCAACAGTATCACACAGGCAAGAAGAAATAAGCCTTCTCCCGTATTTCATATAGCTCCTTATGCGCGCGTCTTGTTCGAGGAGCAGACGCCGGAACGAAGTGAAGGCGGATTGCGACGAGTTACGCGCGCAGGGGGAGCTGGGGGCGAGAGCCCCCGCGAGCTTTCTTTTGCGCCGCTTTTCTTTACGAATAAAGAAAAGCGGCCATAGCGGGTAAAAGGGCCGCAGGCCCTTAAGGCAACAAAAAAAGGACGCCTTTCAGCGTCCATTTCATTTCTTCTTGAAAATAAACAGTACTTAAGCGCTTCAGCTCTTCAGAGCTTCAGCGCTTACCTTCAAAGCTAAACAGGATGAGACGCCCCGACAAGTCGGGACGGGCTTTCGATCCGCTTTTTCAACGAATCAAAATATAAAGTGATGTAGAAACGACCTAGGACATCGCAACCCAAGCACTTTCTGACTATTAACATCTACATTGTAATGAGCAAATCCTAGAATTAACATCATACAAAATAGGACTGATTAATAGAAAGTGCTGGGCGAGAATCTCCTTAGAAAGGAGGTGATCCAGCCACACCTTCCGGTACGGCTACCTTGTTACGACTTCACCCCAATCATCAGCACCACCTTAGACATCTACCTCCCGAAGGTTGGATCGACGGCTTTGGGTGTTTCTGACTCTCATGGTGTGACGGGCGGTGTGTACAAGGCCCGAGAACGTATTCACCGCAGCGTACCTCATCTGCGGTTACTAGCGATTCCAGCTTCATGCAGTCGAGTTGCAGACTGCAATCCGAATTGAGGCACCTTTTTTGGGATTTGCTTGACCTTGCGGTTTTGCTTCCCTTTGTGGATGCCATTGTAGCACGTGTGTAGCCCTGGACATAAGGGCCATGCTGACTTGACCTCATCCCCACCTTCCTCCTGTTTATCACAGGCAGTCTCGCTAGAGTTCCCATTTTATAGGGCAACTAGCAATAGGGGTTGCGCTCGTTGCGGGACTTAACCCAACATCTCACGACACGAGCTGACGACAGCCATGCAGCACCTGTTTTACCAACCGGTTCAACGGTCATCCCATGTTTCCACGGGAATACGGGTAAATTTTCAAGCCCAGGTAAGGTTCTTCGCGTAGCATCGAATTAAACCACATGCTCCACCGCTTGTGCGGGCCCCCGTCAATTCTTTTGAGTTTTAGCCTTGCGGCCGTACTCCCCAGGCGGGTCACTTAACGCGTTAGCTACGGCACAGAAGGGGTCGATACCTCCTACACCTAGTGACCATCGTTTACAGCCAGGACTACCGGGGTATCTAATCCCGTTTGCTCCCCTGGCTCTCGCGTCTCAGCGTCAGAAAATGTCCAGAAAGCCGCCTTCGCCACTGGTGTTCCTACCGATATCTACGCATTTCACCGCTACACCGGTAGTTCCGCTTCCCTCTACATCTCTCTAGTCTCACAGTATCAAATGCGAACCCGGGTTGAGCCCGGGGATTTAACATTTGACTTACAAAACCGCCTACACGCGCTTTACGCCCAATAATTCCGGACAACGTTCGCCCCCTACGTATTACCGCGGCTGCTGGCACGTAGTTAGCCGGGGCTTCCTCTGCGAGTACCGTCAATATCTTCCTCGCTGACAGGGCTTTAAGACCCGAAAGCCTTCATCACCCACACGGCGTCGCTCCGTCAGGCTTTCGCCCATTGCGGAAAATTCCTCACTGCTGCCTCCCGTAGGAGTCTGGACCGTATCTCAGTTCCAGTGTGGCTGATCGTCCTCTAAGACCAGCTACCCGTCATAGCCTTGGTGGGCCGTTACCCCGCCAACAAGCTGATAGGCCGCGGGTTCATCTATCAGCGAAAAAACTTTCTTTAAAGCTTCATGCGAAGCCCCAAAAGTATCCGGTATTAGCTCACCTTTCGGCAGGTTATCCCGGTCTGATAGGTAGATTGCCCACGTGTTACTCACCCGTCCGCCGCTTTCATGCAACTGTATTGCTACAGCTGCAATCACGCTCGACTTGCATGTGTTAGGCGCGCCGCCAACGTTCGTCCTGAGCCAAGATCAAACTCTCAGTAAAAAATTGCTTTTAAACTAAGTTTGAAAAGCTCTTTGTTAAATAAATAAAAATTGAAAAAGAGTCCACATCACGCCAAAGTACTTTTAAAAAGACACAAGTGTCCTTCAAAAGACTTCTCTATCCTGTTTAGTTTTCAAGGAACTGTTTCGTAAAGAAAAAATACGTGGAAGGATCACAGTGGAGAGAATAAACTCTGCTTCGTGCCTCCTTTCCTCACACGTAATAGTAATTTTACACGCCGGGATGCCGCGTGTCAAGGGCCCCGCAGCCGGACTAATCATACAAGTTTTGGGCTGTTTTTTACGAATAATATCTAGGAACTTCAAAGATATTGAGAAGAAAGGAAAGTAAAGCATGGCAAGCATAGCTTACGAATTAAGTCAACACATAGATGAAATACAAGTAGCACAAGATGCAGAACATATTGGTTCGGATCAGTGGTTTGAGTATTTTGATGCCGATGACAACGGTGAGCTTTCCGAATCCGAAATACAGGCAGCCGTAGACACCTCAGATGCTTCCCCGTATCACCCTGATGGGGCAGAGTGGGCATTACAACAAATGACAGGACCCACCAACCCTCTCACATACGAAGAGTATTGTGATAATTTTTCGGGAGATCACAATCTAACTGATGAGGATTTTACGGGAACAGCATCCGACACGGAAAATAAGTCCGGCAAAGGTGATGATTCCAGCACAGGAACCGTTGTAGGAATAATTGGAGGAGTAGTGGGATTGATTGGCGTGGCAGTTGCGGCTATTTTCGCGTTTGGAAGTGACTCTACCAGTTCAGACACAACCCAGTCCACAACCGCAGAATCTGATACGGAAGATAATTCCGCTACGGTCACAGACCCGGAAGAAGATGAAGAGTCGACACTAGCTTAAGCCTCGCGCCCTGATAAAGATTGCCTAGCTAATCCTTCCCTTTGGGCTCTTCCATGACAGCTGAACGGATCTTTTTCTCGGTTTTTGGATGGATATCCGATAGAGAAAATAGTATTTGTCTTTGCACTGCAGAATCTTGTCTTAAGCGGATCCAGCCGATGACCCGTTCTATGTCATCGTGGCGTTTTCTTGCGACCGCCTGCTTCTCTTTCTTAGAGGCTTTCTTTTTCGTCATTGCCGACCATTCCGCGGCTTTGATCCTACAGTATCCTGATATCGCGTTGCCGATGGCTTTTGGGCCGGAACCTGTATTGCAGATTACTTTTTCCAAAACAGCCAGATTTGCGCTGTTTGATAAAGCCAGCAAAGTATTCCGGTCAAGTCGTCCGAGCGTTCCCAAATGATCAAATGCGGAGACAGCGGCGCTGTCGCCAAGCAGTGCGAGATGTTCAACCGCGACGACAGGAGTCCTCTCATTATACAAAATGTCTTCAAGGTATCTGACATCGCGTTCGTCGTTATACATAGTCAGCGCGGCAAATATTTCCGGATCAAGAAGACATGCTTCTTGTATTTTTATTAAAGCCGATTTTGCAAGATACTCCGATGTCAAAACCATTCTTGTCAATTTATCAACATCATTCCCGAGCAGTATTTCAACATCATTTTTGAGTTGCGGATCACTTAAGACTTCAACTATTTGCCTTTGTACAACATGGTCGCCAGCTGACCGGATCCAACCAAGGACCCGTTCAACTCCGACACCCTTCATGCGGGAATTAACATCCTTTGCCCTTTTGGCTATGGCTTTTGATCTTTCGACATCCTTCGCCTCGGCACCGGCTTCTGCCAGGTCACCCCTGTACTTTGCGCCAATTTCACTGGACCAGATCTGATAGCTTCTCGATATCGCCGCCGCAACCGTACCAGGATCCGAGTTTTTATTTGAGATTATGAATAATAGAACACACTTATTTTTACTCTGTGTTAAAGCCGATAGCGTCTTTTGGTCAACACCTCCACATGTTGCGATCAAATACGCCGATTCTGCTATATCTCCCTCCAGCAGAGCGAGAGCCTCAAAAACAGCAAGCGGAGTATGCCCGTTCCTTAACAACTCTTCAAGTATTTTCGTAAGACTATTTGCCCTGGGGTCCGGTTCACCCTTATTTGGAGCATAGTACGGTTCATTGAGTGCCGTGTTGTAGCGCTCAAGTATTTCTTGGATCTCCGGTTCAAGAAGTCGCGCTTCTCGCAGTTTTATAAGGGCACATTTAGCCATAGGATCCTGGCTCAGGGCTAAAGCTACCAGTCTTCTAACGTCTTTTCCAAGCAAGGTATTTACCGTACTTTGGACAAAGGGATTCGGGCTTGTTTCAAGGCGCGCCACCTGGTCGAAGGATAAAGAGAGTCCATCTCTGCTGAACAAATTTTCCATCGCAGCCGCAACTGCTTTTGTAGGATGCGGGGTGTCGCCCCTAAACCCTGCAATAATATCGATCAGGGTATCAATAGTTGTCTCGCAACGTTCGGCAACAGCTTTAAGAACATCAGAATTCGCGCTTTTTGAAAGCTCGGACAATCTTTCCGGGCTTAACAAATGGATCTCTTCCATTTTCCTAAAAGCCGCGATGGCCGGCTCATTCAATCCCATCGCTATTTTTGTCAGTACCGGACGAAATGCTATGCCATGCGAAGCTATTACAACCTGAGAAAGCAGCCAATTACTATTTGAATCCGTAAGCATTCCCATCTGAAAAGGGGTAAGCGTCTCCAAAAACTTTGCAATTGCATATTCAAACTGTACATTGAACCTCTGATATCTGCCTGGCTTTTGAGGCTTTGCCAAGTCAACGGTATAGCTTCTGGCACAAGTCGGAATGAATGAGTTAAACCCATTTGCCTCCGAGAGCGCACCGATCAAAACAGCTTTGTCAAAAAGAGGAATGCATTTGGCAGGCATTTTGTGTTCCAGCCTTCTGGCGACGGCATTTGCAATAGTAGTTCGCTGCGAATGATCTGTATCCGGGCGATTTGAAAGCCAGGCAAGCACCCGCGGTCTGGTCAGCACCCTTTCGGCTACAACACTTTTTATCGACATATTAGTATTCCTCCTTAAAATCGTTACAACTTTATATCGAACAATTACCTGGCAAATTTCACGGTTTATGACATTTGCCATGTTATAATTTTCCCAATGAAAAAGCTTTTAATTGCTTTCGTTATGAATATCGCATTTTTCATGTCAACATCATATGCCCAGATAAATATAACGTTTGATCCGGCAACAGCATATCAGGGCAAGACTTTTGTGGCCGATATAAATGATACCGGCACCTACAAAGAGATCAGCGCAACATTTCTCGGGACTGTTGTCCCTCTTTATAAAAAGGACGACCATTTCAGAGGGATCTTCGGGGTAAAGCCTGCCGCTCCTGTCGGACCTCAAAAGATCGAAATAACAGCAACAAAAGATTCCGGAGAGATCGATCATCTTACAGCAGATGTTTTGGTCAAACCGACAAAATTTAAGGCAGAGAAGCTTTTCTTCCCGCCGGGAAAACAGGACAAACTTGTGGCGCAAAAAATATCCGATGACCAGGAAAAAGTCGCCAGTGTCATGGAAAGAGCTTCGGATGAGCAACTTTGGTCAGGTAAATTTTTAGTGCCGATCAAAGGCAGGATTACTTCTCCATACGGCGCATACCGCTTGTACAACGGAAAACGCATTGCGGACCATAGAGGTACAGACATCGGAGGAAATCCGACCGGCACCCCGATACATGCCGCAAATTCCGGAGTCGTTGCGTTCGCGCAGCTGCTTCCGACGATCGGCTCAACACTGATAATAGATCACGGCCAGGGAATCTTTTCTATTTATATGCACATGAGTAAAACTTTGGTCGCCGTCGGCGAAAGGATCGAAAAAGGACAAATAGTCGGAAGGGTCGGCTCAACGGGACTTTCTACGGGACCTCACCTTCACTGGGGACTCAGCGTACACAACGTAAGAGTAAATGCATTTGAGTGGGCAAACAGGCTAGTCGCGGAATAAAATATCCAAAATGAGGTCATAAAGAGAAAGATCGTACGGGTTGATGACAGATGCCTGTCTAAATAAACTAAGCGATCCCCAAACGTCACCTTCCTGCAGTTTCCGTTGCGCGGCTTCTATTAGAGGTGCGGACAAGAATCTTCTGACTATTTCAAAAGTTGAATAAGGAGCGGCCGGCAGGCCGTCTTTTTGTCTACCGAGTATATGTTCCCTCCTGTTATGAAAATCGGAACCTCCGTCTTCAATAAGACCGAATCTGGCAGCGAGTTCCGAATAATATCTTTGCGAATCAGTATCGCAATATTTGTCGCAGATCTCAATGCCGCACAGCAATTTTTTTTGACATAGATCTGTGATCGACTCGGATATTAATTGCCTCTTCATTCCCCTATGTTCACTACCAGTGGGATGTGCAAGAACGCTCCAGCAGCCAAGCCGCATAAATTTGTCTAGAGTTTCCGGAATATCAAAATCCGCTCCGGTTTTACAGTCTCTATTTAATACCATATTTATTTCATCCAGGAAATCAGTATCGAACGGATTAAAGTATAATTTAAAATGAAGATTTGTTCTTTTCCTAAAAAGCGAGAGCTCTATTCCGCCAAAGGTACAATCAACTCCATATCCTGCGGCCAGAATAATATCCCCAAGCAGATCCCGGGATGCACGATGGTCTGTCAAAACCACGGTGCCGACACCGGAACGCTGCGCCAGTTTAAAGATCTTTCTTGCGGAAAGCCTGCCATCCGAATATCTGGTATGCACATGGGCATCGCAAAGAAGCTCTCTCTGACGGCCCTCTCGGACAGGCACGGCATTTCTAAGGTTGTCCATGTCTCTAAGCAAAGGTTCTCTTTGTCTTTCGGGCAATCGTCTTTGAGAAATACACTTACCCAGCCCGACAAGCTGGATTATGTTGACCGGTCTGGCACTTGTAAATCTAAACATTAGATCACACCTTGCTCCTTCTCAGATATACGATCGCATTGCCGTTCTCGAAATACTCCCCTATCTTTTGAAAAGCTTCCTGGACCCGCCACATCGCTTCGACCGCTTTTGCCTCAGCTCTTATTTTTGTTTCGGACCCTCCAAATGTTTTTATAAATCTCACAATAAACTCGTTAAAATCACCGCATTTTAAATGGATCTCTTTCATAAGTTCTTCGGCACTCTCGCACCCCATTTCCGCAGCAATATCTTCATCTTTGGTCGGACTATTGATTTGACCGGCCACAAAAATAACGTTATCAAGTTTCCAGAATAATTCCGCGCATGAACAGATACTGTTATATTCACCTTCGCTGACAAATCCTCTTTGTCTCATTTCCGATAGAAGCTTTGGCAGTTCTATCTCCTGTAAATCATATACTGTCTTCGCAAATTGAATAAAAAGCTTGAATGCTTTGATGGCTTGAGCGCTCAGACCCTTGATATCCTGTATGCAATCTGGTTTTATTATCGCTTTGGATCGTTCCCTCAATTTATTCCAGAACCAGGCTCTTTCAAGAAAACCGTTCCCTGCTTTATTAAAAAGCTTTGAACTGGTAAATTCATTAAAAAGAACTGTAGAGCCGATCCCTTCAACGGCTCTTAGGAAAGGACGGCTTTTTGTCAGGATCCCCATTCCTCTAAAATCTATCCTCCCTCTGCGAAGATCGGTCAACGAAATAGAATCAACTCCTGTGGCGCCGACGCTGACAAGATTGTGGGACTCAATTCCGAGGTCAAGCAGAGTGTGTTTTATTTCGTCGCAGAATCTCGAAAAGAACGCATTATCTCCGTCGTGAACAACAAGGAAGTCTATGTCGGAGCGAAGTCTTGGCCCATAGCTTAAACTGCCGCCAGTAACAAGAGAAAATCCGATGTCAGACCCTTTACTTTGAGACTCAAGAGCTTTTTGTGACAGCAAACAGGCTCTTTTCAAAGTTTCAATCTTAAGTCTTGATATCATACCAGCGAGTGTAGTATCGTCCCCTATGACTGACGGACATGATGTCACCATTGACGCAATTGATCTCACTTCACTTGAATGCCAGCTGTTCAATGATGCGATATCTTCTGCTGTTGGCAGAGAAAAGGACGGCTCTATGAATATTCCGCTTTGGGTTCTACAAACGCGTACGCCATCTATAAGGAGTTGTTGACTTTTATTAAGTCCGTCATCAGGGATAAGGCGGAGAATTTTTGTCAAAGCATCTTGAGGAATCCTGTATAACATTTCTCCGGTCAGAACAACTTTTGATCCGGCATCCAGCTGCCTGGGGAAAAAAGAATAACCGCCGAAGGATATTTCAAACCTGTTAAAATCATGACCTTGTTCAAGATCCCTTTTCAGCTGTCTGGCATATTCTCGCGTTGAACCCCTGCAGCCGGTATATCGGTCAAACCCTCTTATTGTCAATACTAAAGCACGGAAGATCCCTGCTCTTCCTCTTTGGGAGCTTATTATCTTGCCAGATTGCATCCCGCATTGCATATCGATTTCATTGGCCGAGACTTTTAAACATGTCCGCTATGAATTTAGCATCAATGGCCCGAACTATCAAAGGCGCTCTGTCCCCGGGTATTAAGTTGAATATTTTCCCTGCCATCTGTGCGCCGATCTCTGTCAACATCGCAGCCACTTCTTGCACGGTCATAATCCCGATAAGTAAGGCCGTTTGTTCAAGCAAATCTTTTTTTAGTGATGCTGGGTCCGCAGCCTTGAGCGAAGCAAGTATCCCCGCTCTTCTAGGTTCAAGACAACCTGCTCTCAGGATCCCTGCGAGCTCAGTATCGATTCCACCCACTATAGAGGCGATTTCTGTAAATGTCTTCTTTGACAGGGCTTCCGTTGCCTGTTTCAGATCAGCAGGCTCGAATTCATCATGCGATTCTTCCGTTTGATCAACGACCCAGTCATAGTTATAACTGTCACCTTCATTATGTCCCTGCTCTTCTTGGTCAATCACATGAAGGGTTTTACGCATTGTTTTGAGCATCGCAGTTATTGTGTCCGCTGACACATTCGAATGTTTTGCAATTGCCCATCTTATATCTTGAAATTTGACCTGAGGCAGCAATATCCTCAACTTGGCAGTATCTAAAGAGGGGGATATCCTCGCAAACATCGCAGCACGGACGTTTGCATCCTGGTCATTGAGTAGCGCCAAGCTTCTTGTCGATTGATCGAGGGGCATGGCTTGGACAACCTTGATCCTGACGGACGGCCATTTGCTTTTCTCTCCGGCAACTAGGGAAGGCTCATCAACCCCCTGAACGAATAGTCTTACTGCCGCTGCGTCGGCTATCGGCTGATGCGCATCTGCCAGCGAACTTATTAAGACTTCCTTTCCCGTGCTTGGATGCGAGATTACGACAGCCCTGACAGACGGATGTTTGCTTTTGGCTGCATTTGCCAAAATGGCAGCCTCTGTTTCAGGTATAATAACTGCTGCAGCAATTTTTCCCATAAATACATCTATCGAAGATTGACCTTGTCCGCGTCGAGAGGAACCGGCATAGTATCTCATTAACCCTTCTATCACACTTTCATCTCCTCCACACTTTCTATATATGTGTGCCGCGATATCAAGTTGTGGTTTCTCATCCATGGAACAGAATGCTTCAGAAAGTCTTGCGGGGATTTCCTTTTTTTCGCTGGCTTCCCTTACACGAAGGATCATATCAGCGGTGTCTTGAGGGAACGGAGCCAAAAGTTTTGCAAGATTTGCAGGAGTTTCTGATTCAAGCACTTGAGCTGTCACCAATTTTAAAAACGCCTGTCTGTTCTCCCCACTCATCGACAAAAGGGCCTCAAGGTACACATTACGTATAGCAGAGAGAGCTTTGCTTTGGGCATCTGATTGGGCTAATCTTTGCAGAGCCGCATCCTTATCTCTGTTCGCTCTCTGGATCTCGGATCCTAAAGACATATTTTTGTCCGCAAGATGAACCGCGAACCCGCCCGCAACGATCGTACCAATACATCCCAGAACACCGACGGCACCTCCAAAAACAATCCAATTCGGATGGGCCTCCGCAAACTCACCGACTGCCGACGCAGAAGCATTAGCGGATACTGCGAGCGCAGCAACAGTTGCGGCAAGCCTGGGACTTGCCAGGAACGACCCGCTAGCTTTGTCAATTGCACTTCTAAAAACAGATGAAGCTGAAATAGCGGGCATATATAATGTTGCGGCACGGACTCCGACGCTTACCCTTTGCGGAAGGGTTAAAGTTGAGGATGTTAAATCTCTGAAAGGCAAACCAAGTTTTCTGCAGATTGCTCCACTTGCAGCCATTTGTCTTGCTGTCGAATAATTTGATCCCACGGCACGTATTGATGTATTCATAAAAAAGTCCTCCTTAGTATTTTGAGTCAAATGGGTATCGAACGATTTTTTGGAGAATTTCAGTCTTTTTTGGTTTGAAGGATATTTGTCATGGCGGCGAACATTCTAAGAAGGATGTCGTTTAGCTGCCTTTTTGTCACACATAACGGAAGATACAGATATATCACATCCCCTATCGGCCTTAGGATAAGATTCCTTTTTAGCCCTTCTTTATATATCTTGTACCCTACCCGCTCATCGAATTTGAAGGGTTCTTTTGTTTTTTTATCCTTTACAAGCTCTATCGCGCCGACCATTCCAAGACATCGTACATCTCCGACATAGGCAAGTTTTTTAAGCCGCTCAAGGCCTTTCTTTAACAAAGACGAGATATTAACGGCGTTCTTAAGCGATCTTTCTTTCTCAAATATTTTGAGGCTGGCAAGCGCCACGGAACATGCGATCGGGTTCGCGGTAAAAGTATGCCCGTGATAAAAAGTCTTTCTGTCCTTGTACTCGCCGTAGAAAGCGCGGTATACCTTTTCGGTTGTAAGCGTCGCGGCAAAAGCCATTGTGCCGTTGGTCAGCCCTTTTGAAAGGCACATAAAGTCAGGAGATATTTTTGCATGCTCACAGGCAAACATCTTCCCCGTTCTTCCAAATCCCGTAGCTACTTCGTCAATTATCAAATGGACATTATATTTTTTTGCCAAAACAGCCGCTTTTTTTAGATATTCTTTCGGATAGATGATCATGCCCGCTGCCCCCAGCAGCAACGGCTCAAGTACCAGAGCACATATTTCTCTTGATTTTTCCTTCAAAAGTTTTTCAAGAAGTTTGACACAATCTATGGAACAGGATTTTCTGTCTTTGCCCAAGGGACAGCGGTAGCAATACGGCGTCGGTACTTTGAACGCTTTAAAGAAAAGCGGAGCAAATACTTTGTTGAACAGGTCCACTCCGCCAAGGCTCATAGTGCCAGAAGTGTCCCCGTGATAGCCCATATCCAAAGACACAAATTTGTTTTTATTTTTAAACCCTTTGTTTGCCCAATATTGGACGGACATCTTCATTGCCGTCTCAACTGCAGTAGACCCGTTGTCAGAATAAAACACTCTGGAAAGCCCTTTGGGAGCAATTGAAATAAGCTTTTCAGAGAGGTTTATTGCAGGCTCATGAGTGAACCCTGCAAACATAACATGATCAATCTTTTTCAGTTGCTCTTTTATAGCCTTGGCGATATCCGGATGCCCATGCCCGTGGATATTGCACCACCAGCTTGAGATAGTGTCATAATACCAATTTCCCTTATCATCAAAGAGTTTGATCCCTTTTGCCTTCCTGATAAATATCGGCGGCAATTTTTCATGGTCCTTCATCTGGGTATAAGGGTGCCAGTTGTATTTCAGGTCTCTTTGAACAAGATCGCTCATAACAAAAGAATTTTAACATATGATAATGAATGAAATTTCTGTATTTGTTGAACGATAAACATATGCAGGAAGATGAGGACCTAAAAATATAATATGAGTACAACATATATTCAGAAAATGGCCCCTGTTAGAGTAGGTTCCCTGTCCCTTGTGAACGCCATATTCAGAGGAATATCCGCACCGAAAGCGTCCAGAGTGGCAGAATTAATTGATAGTGCGGCAAAAATCACTATCGACGGTGCTTCGTATTATAGCCCAGTTCTTATATCCGGCATGTCACGTATCCCGCAGGAACAGATCATAGAAAATCTGGAAACAGCGAATGTACATCTCACAGAAATAGACCTTTTGAAGAATTCGGATTATGGCACATCAAAAACGAGTACAAAGATTGCGGGAATGGAGCAAGCCCTGAGAAATGCGGGAGTTAAAGACATACAATGGACCTTAGGTAAAGATGGCGTCGCTGATGCTGCACAATGCGATTCTGACAGCAGCCTGACGGATGTATCCGTTGACTTCAATCCCCACACTGTCCTGGCGGGCGGTTTTACGTATGAAGATCTTGCGGCCCATGAATACGGACATATGCTTGCAAGCAGGCTGGGATATGAGTTTGTTGTAAAAGGGAATCCACAATTTACAATTGCTGTCAGCAGGGTTATATCAATATTGTCACATCCTGCAGTCTATCGCCTGACGGACGAATACGGATATCAGGGTTCTGCAAAAAGGATGTTCGATAAGTTGTTTGCGTTCAAGCAAAGAGAATATGACAACGGATTGAATCTTACGCAATTATTTAATGACTCTATGGATAATTCCGATACATTACTGACCGTGATCTCTCCTGCAATAGTAAGCTTTGCGGAGTTCCTGTCCTGGCTTCGTGCAGAATACAGGCCAAGCATCAAAACTTATTGCGGGGAACAAGTCTTTGAATTAGTCTGCGTACATCGGGCCATAATAGATCTTGCCAGAAAAGATGTTTTAACTGATGATATGTCAAAAAGAATGCCGCGCAAAAACCATTTGTCTTTAGCAAGAACGATGTTTCGAGAAATGGGACTTCAGGTGAGCGTTGAACCCAAAGGATAATTAGTGTTTATTTGCTGATCATCTATCCCCTTTCCCTTGGCGGGTACTTGATCCTTACCGGTTCGGGTATTTCAACCCGCTTTGCAAATACGTTCATAAATGTTTTTGTTCCCAAACCGCTGCCAGGTTGTCCAACATCATCTAATCCAATATCCCTAATCAGTTCAAATCCGCCACACTCAAGGAATTCTTTCAAATACTGAGAAGTTACTTCAAACACATATCTTATTTTATCGTTGTCTGCATTAAGGGTTCTTAGCAAGTTACTGCCCATCGCCCACCTTAAATATAGTACTCCGCCCGGGAGCAGGGCTTTATGCATCTTTATCATCACCCCAGCCTGGGTTGCCGGATCAAAATAGGAGAATAAATTGCTGGCAAAAATGCCGTGGTAATGGGCTTCCGGCAGGATATAGCCTTTGATATCGCCGACATCAAGAGGATTATTCACTCCCATACCCCCTTTTGCCAGGCCCACACATGTAGGACAAACATCAAGCCCGCTTGCATCCACCAATGAGGTTTCATTCATCGCTAATAAATTCATGCCAATACCGCATCCGATCTCCATGACCTTTGGTAATACAACAGGTTCTTTTGGAGGCCTTTTCAAGGGCACAGTATGCGCAGTTGCCACAAGATGTGAGAATTCCCGCGCATAAGACGGGACTGAAGGGTCATCTTTATGCTGCATTTCAAATCTAAGGCCATATTTCTCCCAGAAATGATCATTTCTCCTTAGCATCATGGAGGCGTCCGGCATTTCTCCTCTAAAAGAAACTACCCCATTAATAAAAGTTTCGTTGTGTGCAAACCGCCTATATCGCACCTCTTCAGTCCCAGTCCTCATGATATATGATATTGCCTCAACTCTAGCTCTGCCAGTCATATTATCTCTCCCTAACATTTGTATCGTACTTATTAATCAAGAATTTCACATCTTCCTGAAATTCATGCCCATTTTTACCGATAATTTATTGTGACCCCATAATGTCCAGGAGGTATCATTTTTGAATGCCGTAGTACCAATAAAATTCGGCCCCGTAAAGCCCGCCATTGAGATGGCTAAAAGGACAGATCATTTTAGATCGTCACGCATTGCCGCAATGAGTTTCGGATACGATACAAAAACGAATTTATTTGATTTCCGCCATAAACTCGCTAACGCTCAGGAAACGATCAGACAATTAAGGGCAGCGGCAAAGCGGGATGATATTCATTGGCCCACGGCACTGATAGCTGACGTCTCTAAAACTCACGAAGAATTACTAAGGAGATCTGACGGATTGCATGAGGATCACATTGCCGGGCGCCCGGTCAAGTGGCCGGGACTATTGCCTTCCATGATGCGCAAAATGGGAGCTAAGCTGGAAAATATACATGCATTTTTTACACCTGAAGCGACTTTTCATCTGGCGCTAAATTCTGTTGATCCCGATCAAAAGCCGGAATTTATTGACGCATTCATCTCGGTACGTAAAAATATCGCCTTTATGAGAAATTTTTGTTACGACCGTGAAGCTCTTGCCGAGCAGAGAAACATTCCCCTGTCGAGAGGATCTCTGACAGACCCTGAAGTACTTGAAAAACTTCAAGCAATGCACCCGACTCTGCGTATTCAAGCTGAGGAGACCAGGAGAAAATTTATCCTTGGAATGTCAAACGTCCGTCTTTTCACTCTTCTCAACAATCTTATCTATAACTCATATTCAAAAAGAGATGACAGGAAAAATCTCTTTATCCAAAGGACTAGAGATACCGCTGAGATTAAAGATCCCAACCTTGAAGGTGTCTTAATGGTCCTTCGAAACGAGAGATCGGACATCAGCGACAAATTATTTGAGCCTGTCCAAGATGGCCTGATCAAGCTGGTAGATATGCCCATGGATGAAACACATATACGAAGATTGCGTTTTTGCGAAGTCTGGGACATAATAGCAATTCAAAAAGGGCTCTTCAGTGTAACCAGCCAACCCGGAGAGTTCTCTGAATTTGGGATATGGCTTCCTACCATCGAACGGCACGAAGTCCGCAGATAAAATGTTTACATCGGCCTGCCGCACCTATATAATATAAACATGCCGCAAGATAATAAGACCGGGAAGAAAATGAGCATGATCCGTTTTTTTAAACAGGGATTTGCCGGCACGAACAAAAATCTGGGGTTTGTCGGCGTTTTGTTCCTAATAGATGTATTTTTGATCATTCTTTCCGGGATACTATCGCTTGAATGGATATCGGATCAGGCAAGCGCGCGTGTCATTGTCCTGCATTACGATATCTTTAAAATAGTCAGGGCAGCTCCGGAATTTATCAAGCTGGCTGTCGAAATATTTGTGGTTTCGGGATCAATAGCCGCGGCAGGACAGTTTATAACATCGGGACACATAAAAATAGATGCTTTTTTTAGAAGCGGCATAAAGAGCTATCTCCGGTTATGTCTTCTCACACTGATATGGTTCCTGACCGCGGTTCTACCTACTTTTGCGGTCGCTCTGCCATACATTTACTTTTTCGACGGCGCGGTCAATCTCGCCACCGGAATATTGATCGCGGCAATAGCAATATTCATGCTCACAATGACGGTATTTTTCTTCTTTGCTCCTTTTATTCTGGTCCTTGACGGTACAAGAACTATTGAATCGATTAGAAAAAGTTTTGGCGCCGCAAAAAAGAATTTTGGCGCCATACTGTCCTTCATCGGCATATATTTTGCGATAATGCTTGCCCTGTATTTTTTGGGCACAGTGGCCGTGTCCGCATATCTGGGAACGGTTGAACTTTTGACCCAGTCCTCCAGGATCGGCCAGTTCGCAAGATTTTCCATTGAAGCCATTTTCAGTTTTGCCGCCAGATATATCTACATCGCAGGGGTAATTGCTACTGCGCTTTTTTACAACAAAATAAAGAACAGCAATGAAAAAGAACTTTGATATCGCAGTAATTGGCTCGGGCCCGGGCGGAAACACCGCTGCGCTAAAAGCCGCTTCTTTGGGCAAAAAAGTAGTTGTAATAGAAAGAGACGAAATTGGCGGGGTCTGCCTTAACACAGGATGTATCCCGACCAAAACCATTCTCGCAAGCATATCTTTATACTCAAAAATGATGAGAGCCGACAGATTTGGCATTGAGGCGGGAACCCCTCAGATAAATTGGCACAAAGTCCTTGAGAGAAAAAAACAAGTAGTCGTCAAACTGCGCAAAGGCATTGAATCCCTTTTTAAAAAGGCAGGCATAGAACATATAAAGGGCATTGGAGCCATAAAAGGCACAGGACAGGTAAGTGTAGGTTCATCCGAAGGCCCCATAGAGATAGAATGCGAGAACATCATAATAGCTACGGGATCTGAGAAACAGGTGCTTCCCGGATTTGAAAAAGCCATCTCCAGCAGTGAAGCCCTTGAGCTTGTAAGCGTCCCGGAATCGATGGCTATTATCGGAGCGGGAGCCGTCGGAATAGAATTTTCCAGGATTTTTTCAATTCTGGGAACAAAAATATCGCTCTACGAAATGATGCCAAATATATTGCCGGGAACTGACAAGGATTTGTCGGATATTGTTTTTCAGTCTCTAAGAAAAAATAACGTCAATATTGTAACGGGAAAAGCAGTAAAACCTTCTGACATCACCGAACATCTTGTGCTTGTGACCGGCAGAAAATTTGATAAAATACAGGTTAATTCGAAAATGGAGACTTCCGACAAAAATATATACGCCGTCGGCGACGTAACCGGTATCGCAAACTACGCGCATGTCGCCTCTATGCAGGGCATTGTTGCAGCCGAGAATGCATGCGGCATCTTTAGCGAAATGGATTACAGTGCTGTGCCGTCCTGTATATTTTCGGACCCGGAACTTGCAAGCGTAGGGGTCACGGAAGAAAAAGCAAAGGGCTCGGGAATACCTCATAAAATAACAAAATTCGCGTTCGCGGGATTAGGAAAGTCTTCCTGCGAAGGAGAACCCAACGGTTTTGTAAAGCTTATAGTCCACAACGATACTGATGAGGTGATCGGCTGTCATATCATCGGCGCTCATGCCAGCGATCTGATCGGGGAAGCGGCTCTTGCGGTAAAAACAAAGATCAAAGCAAAAGACATCGCAAAAACGATACACTCGCACCCTACTCTTCCCGAAGCTTTGTGGGAAGCCGCAATGTTATCAGGAGGATATTAAATGTTCGGCAAGAAAAGACTGAATGTGGCCTTTGTGGGAAATCACCTGCCCAGGATCTGCGGGATCGCCACTTTTACTACGGACATCTGCGAATCTGTCACCAAAAACCTTTCGCACAGCTCTAATGTGTTTGTAATCGCGGTAAACGACAACAACAAGACTTATGATTACCCGAAAGAAGTCATCGGCACCATCGATCAGGAAACGCAAAAAGATTATATAAACGCCGCCAATATAATAAACACCAGTAACGCCGAGGTCGTCTGTCTGCAGCACGAATACGGCATATACGGCGGTTGGGACGGCGCATATATAATGTCGCTTCTTTCGAGGCTCAATATCCCCGTAGTGACCACTTTGCACACGGTGCTCATGTCCCCTTCCCCGAACCAGAAAAAAATAATGACGGAGATAGTCTCAAGGTCCGAAAAAGTGGTGGTGATGAGCAAAAAAGCCATAGAATTTTTGACGGACATTTATGGGGTCAACAAAGACAAGATAGAGCTGATACTGCACGGGACCCCTGATTTTCCTTCGATCGATTCTTCCCATTTCAAAAAAAGGTTCAAGCTCGAAGGCAGGAAGATGCTCTTTACTTTCGGACTTTTGTCCCCCAACAAAGGGATCGAGACAGTGCTTAATGCGCTTCCGGAAGTAGTAGAACAGTTCCCCGATATAACCTATGTAGTCCTCGGAAAGACCCATCCCCATATCCTGAAAGAACAGGGCGAAAAATACAGGATGCAGCTCATGAAGCTCACGGAAAAACTGGGCCTCAAATCAAACGTCATATTTGACAACAGGTTCGTGACGATCGAAGAATTAAAAGCCTGGCTTTCGGCTTCCGACATCTACATAACGCCATATATGAACAAAGCGCAAATTGTCAGCGGCACGCTTTCATACGCGATAAGTTCCGGGAATGCGACGATCTCGACGCCTTATTGGCATGCGAAAGAAATATTGAGTGACGGCACAGGAGTACTGTTTGACTTTAACGATCACAAATCCCTGGCAAAAATATTAAAAGAACTGCTGTCGGACGAAAAGAAGCTGAAAGAGATGCAGAAAAAAGCTTTCAACTTTGGCAAGCAAACAACGTGGAAAAAGATCTCTCATAAATACATAGATGTTCTTTCTTCTTCCGCCCAGAAAAAGCCCAAAGAACAGCTGGCATACGCAAAATCTTCCGCCGTAATGAGACTGCCGGAGTTCGATCTGACACACATAAAACGGCTGACGGATGATACCGGAATAATACAACACGCAAAATACATAGTCCCGGACCGCAGCACCGGTTATTGCATAGACGACAATTCAAGAGCCCTTATGATGGTGGTCTGGGCATGGGCTCTCCTAAAAAACGAGGTCGCTCAAAAAATGCTCTCAGTATACTGCAGTTTTATGAATTTTATGCAAAAAGAAGACGGCAAGTTCAAAAACTTCTTAGATTACAACCGGACTTTTATGGACATCGAAGGGTCAGACGATTCCAACGGAAGGACCATCTGGGCCTGCGGATATATCATCTGGAAATCTCCGAATGAGTCGTATAGGTCTATGGCCAGCGAGTGTTTCAGAAAGACCTTTGGCAATATCCCAAAACTCAACCTGCGGGGCAAAGCATTTGCGATACTCGGCCTTTGTTCGTACCTTAGAGCTTACCAGAACGACGAAAAGGCCTTTGTACTGCTCAAAGAATGTACCAGACATCTGCTCGAAGCTTATGGCCGAAAAAGAGACGGGACGTGGCATTGGTTTGAGGATATCCTCTGCTACGACAATGCGATAATGCCCATGGCGCTTTTCAACGCTTACCAGCACCTAAAAGAAGAAGCTGTCTTGAAAACGGCGGTGGAATCCCTCGCTTTTCTAGAAAATCTTACCTTTAAGAACGGAAAGATGTCCGTGATCGGCAATAACGGATGGTATAGTAAAGGACAAACCAGAGCCCAATTTGACCAGCAGCCAATTGACGCGGCAGCCATGGTAATGGCATTACAATCAGCATACAGAGCAACGCACAACAAAGAATATCTGACAAGAATGAAAGAGGCTTTTGACTGGTTTATGGGAGAGAACGACTTAGGGATGTCGCTTTACGACATAGAGACAAAAGGCTGCGCAGACGGACTGCACAAGGACGGCGTCAGCATGAACCAGGGCGCGGAAAGCACGATATCGTTCATGTTGGCGCTCCTGGCCATGATAGAGGAATACGAAATAGAAAGCCTGGCTTAGATCAGGTAGCCAACTTACCCAGAAGTTCTTTGACGGATATTATCGCTATATGGGATATCGAGTCCGAGGTCGCGTACGGGATGATAATATCCTCGTTCAAGATCATCGCTCCGCAGGTATAAACTACATTGGGAACATAGCCTTCCCTCTCTTCTTCGGCAGGAACAATAAGAGGTTCTTTAAGATGCCCGATAACTTTTGAAGGGTCATTAAGGTCCAGTAAAACTGCTCCAATGCAGTATTTTCTCATAGGGCCTACGCCGTGGGTCAGCATTATCCATCCCTTTTCTGTCTCGATTGGACTTCCGCAATTGCCGATCTGAACTATCTCCCAGGGAAACTCCGGAGATATTATCCTTACTCCCTCGTACCAGAAATCAATATTATCGGAATACATAAGATAAAGGCTCTCCCCGTCGCTTCTGCCGACCATCGCAAAGCGCCCGTTTATCTTGCGGGGAAAAAGCGCCATTCCTTTATTTTTGGCCATAGAACCGTTCAACGTCTTCATCTTGAAGTGATGAAAGTCGTTTGTCTCTATAAGCTGCGGCATTATATCCAAACCGTTGTAAGCGGTATAGGTGGCAAAATATTTCACGCTTTTGTCATCGTCAACAAAACGGACAAACCTGGCGTCTTCCACTCCGTTGCTCTCTGTCGGCGAAACCGGAAAAATGACCCTCTCGCTTATCAGGTGCAGCGGAGAAAAAAGTATCTCATAATTTGACTTAAGAAGCCATAATATTCTGTCCCCGGACTTTTTTATGTCCTCTTTTTGAAAAACTTCCTTTGTCTCTTCATTTTTTATCGCCGCCTCCATTTCTTCCACACAAAAAGTATCGCCAACTGCGTCAAGGATAGCCTTCATAACATCATCCAGATAATGAAGATCCTCGAGCTTCATAACGACAAGCTTTTTATCGTAGCGGCTATTCAAGATTATTTCCGGGGTCCCCACATAGCGGCTTATCGGCTCGACAAAAATATCGTTCAGGCGGTCGATCACCGCGCTCCTGAACACTATTGAAGAAATATGCCCCTCTCCGGTAGCCCTAAAGCTGAGCAGCACCCTGGTCTGTCCGGGCTTTAGATCATTTTGCTTAGGGTATATCACAATAGAAGGATTAAACAGAGCCGCAGATTCTATCGCGTACTCCATCGTAAAATACGCGCCGATAAGAAGCTTTCTTTCATCGGAAAGCCCGGCTCTCTCCGGCAAAAAAGGCATGACTTCCATGAAATTCCTGCGAAAGACATCTTCGATCCTTCTGTGCCTTTTTGAAAAATTAAAATAAACGCCGCGCAATGTTCTAACAACCTCATCTTCACTTAGGGACAGTATCCTTGAAATGATATTTTGCAATTTTTCTTTGGAGGAAGGCATGGAAAACTTTGTAATAACCCGGCTCTTGTCCGGGCTGAACATATCTATTTTTTTATTGGAGAACCTTTTGAACCTGCGGCCGATCTCACGCATGGTTTTGGGCTTTGAAGCGTCAAGACGCCTGTTTTTGACTATAGTGAGACTATCGGAAAGATAATCTCCGTTGTTTTTCTTGGAATTGTTAAAGAACATACCTGGGACTTATTATACATCAGGCGAAGGCAGTTTGAAAGAAAACAGCTTAGTTCTTTGTATAGAATCTCAATACCGGGTTCCTCTCACTTACAGCGGGCGGGCTGCTATATCCCAGCGGCCTGTAGAGCATAGCCCAAAAGGCGTTGGCAACGGCCCTTTCAAAATCATTTTCAACGGTTTTCCTGCTGCCGAATAATCTTTGTGCTTTTGCCGGATTGGCAACCAGTTTGTCGGCATCCCCGGGCCTTCTATCTCCTATTTGTACGGGGATAATTCTCTCACCGCTATTAAGGTCTTCCAATACTTTTTTGGACATAATCGGGATACCAAGTTCTTTTCTAATGACATTTTCCACGGTATTTATTATCTCAAGCACTGATCTGCCGGTCTTTGTGCCAAGATTGCATCTCAGATAATCCGACCTGCTTGAACAATCGAACAATCTGTTTAATGCCGCCATATGATAATAGAGCATCGTATCCATGTCTATATAATCCCTGATACATGTTCCGTCAGGCGTTGCGTAATCCTTCCCAAGAACGGTTAGATGTCTTCTGTTGCCCTCAAGATAGCTTTGTGCAATGCTCTCCGCATCGTAACCGGAAAGTTTGAGCCCCATTCTTGAAATAAGATTATATATTGCAACCTGTATCGCGATCGGTATCAGATGGCTTTCGCTGCCTATCCCGTGGTCCTCTCTTAAACACCTTTCGTCGGTTGATCCAAAAACATTAAAATAATTGAGAGATGTTGCCCTGATCCCGTATTCTACTGACTCAAGTACATGATTGAGAAACGCTTTTGTCAGGGCATATATGTTTTTTGGCTCGATCAACGCTCTCTCTCCAAGAGGCTTTGTGGATGTCCGATAGATGGCAGCTGTATTTGAGAAAAGCAGTCTTAAACATCCCACCTCACTCATTGCGTCTAAAAGGTGAAGTCCGCCACCGATGTTGTTTACGGCATAGCGTAATTTTTCTCTTTCTGATTGCCCAACTTCGATGAGCGAGGCGGCGTGAACAACCGCTGCTTTTGGCTTATGTCTAGGCGATTTAGGATAAAATTCGGTCATGGCACCAAGTACATCACAATATTCTCGAAGATCAACCGGAAAGAACTTCACCCCGGTAATATCACAGATCTCGATATGCCCGTTCACAAGGCTGTCTAGTATCGAAGGGTTAAATCCTTTTCTCATTGCCTCAATTACAATATTGCTTCCCACATTACCGGCACCGCCTGTAATCAATACAGATGGGGCTTCCGGTTCGATCCTTTTTCGCAGCCCCGCCATCTCCCGTCTGAGAGCTACTTCATGTCTCCCGATCGTGTTTAAAGTAGACCTGACCAGATTATTGTTGACTCGCACAGGCATTATTATTCCCTTCAAAAGATTCCAAATAGTTATCGCAATAAAAATGGGGAAATTTCAGACAATCTGCTTTTCGTCGGTCCCGATCCCCCAGCTCTGCCGCCGTGAGGACAGAAGCATTTTTTGTTCTATGCACTCTTTTGTTCGGAAAATATATATCCGTATTCATAACCGCTCCCAGTCGAATATCTTATCTTTGCGTATTGTTTGCCGTCAATTGTTATTTGCGGCTCTAACAGTTGTTTGAGCCTATCCCCTTTTCCCAGAAACTTACCTGATGGATATCCTGACGCATCGAAGACCTCGACCCTCGCGGAGTCATTAGATATTGCTATCTCCTGATAATCCAGGGCAATGCAAAGATATTCAAACGCCGTAAGATCTCCCTTCTTATCTGCCAAAAGACTTCTCACATCATCCGTAAAGGCTTTCACGCCTTGTGCATACGGCACCGAAGCATATTTGCCGTCAATATTCTTTAACAATACCGAAAAAACGCTTTGAAAATCTTTGAGATCTGCACCGACTTCCGTCATAGACAACAGATTAATCATCCTGCCGATATTTGACAAGATCATCTCCTTCGGATGAAACGCTTCGACAAAATCCTTTATTCCCGGATCCTTTAACCTTAAAAACACTGCATCTATTTCTTTGGACAATTTATCCTGATCTATATCCTGCAATATCAATCCGGATATTATCGGATTGAAGACATCATAAGAATTATTAGCCTGCACATAAAGCTTGTTTATTTCATCGGTCCTTTCAGGCAATAAATGAACAAGCTCAGCTATATCTGCTTTATCCATCATACCGTTAAACCCGAAACTGTTATCATCGATAAATCCGCAAAAAGACGAATGCTTTTTGATATAATCCTGCAACACGGCTTTCTCAGTCTCATTTATCGTCATATATGCCGTTGAAAATTGCGCAGATAATATTTTCGCAACAAAATAAGGCGTCATAGTAGGATAAGTGTCCATATCCGTATTAAGGACATCCTTTCCGGGATTTTTAAAATCCAGGGTTCCAACCGTATTCGCCACAGAAAGCGCATTCATATTTTGCAACCCATCAATCCCGATCATTTTGTCAAACAGATCGCCGGCCAGATATGTACTCCCTTCATTCAAAAGCGTTTCTTTCTTTACATTTACGGGGATAGATGGATCTCTCTCCCAACGAGCATGGACTGCTTCGTGGAACAATGTTGATGCCAACGACTCAGCGGAATCATTTCTGCTCAAGACGACAATTCCGTTGCCTATATACAATCCTCCGTCATTAAATTCTTTTGTGCCAACGAACAGCCCTGTCAGCTCTTTGCTCGGCATATCATCGGTTATGATTATCCTTCGGACAGCCGCATTGACATAGTCCATGGCAGTCACGCTTTTGTCATCAGTCAATGAAACCGAATCAAGGATTCTTTTTACTTCATCAGGTAACTGGCCCGGAGTATAAATAAACACCCTATTTTTTCTTTCCGGAGAATCGTTGCGGATCGTTTTTTCTCTGATAAAATTTTCAACAATATCCAATTGGGCAGGATCTCCGCCCATTACTGCAAAATCCTGACGGCACTCGGATAATATATCGCTGATATCGCATATTTTTTGAACATCAGGATCGTCGGCCTCCAGCAAGGCAAAAAGACCTTCCAATCCGGACTTGTAAGTGCCCGCAATGCCGAACAGAGAATACAGGTCATCATATTTTTCCGGAGTCAATTGTGCATATTGGCTGTGATACTTCGCATTGTCTATTGCCCTCTTGCCATCAAATTCATCCTTCAGGAATATATTCGCGGCCAACAATATCTCCTCGTTCGAAAAGCCGTAACTATGGGCCATGTTTTGCAGGGCATTGGACTTAAAAAGATGCGCCTTTCTGGCAGCGCTCCCCCACACTGAACCGCAAGCACGTCTTTCATGTTGGGATATTTTGTCAAGAACGGCTTTTTTATTCTCTTCGGATGGCTTACTTGCGTATTTCTCCAAAAGCCCGACATCTTCGGGATCGGCAAAGGAGTCTTGAGTATGTCTTGAAATATCAATATATTCCGCATCGCTGAACACTCCCAGTGATTCTGCTGCAAATTCTAAAGCGGAAAGGTTCCGTGTCGCCCATGCCAACTTTTCTCTTCCAGTATATCTATCAAAAAACTCTTTGTTGCGGTCAAACATTCTTTGCGTAATTAAGTCTTTCGCGGCCGTAGTGTCCTTGCCTTCTCCCTTAAGCCGTCTGTATTCAGATAAGAGTGCATTATCTTCCTCGAGCAGGTCGGGATATTGCTCATTCTGGGCTCAACAACCGCTTTTTCCTTGACATAGGTAACCGCTTTTCCGGCAACTTCTCCAAGAAACGATAATACTGTTTTATACGAAGGGCGCAATGACTGGTCCGGCAAAGACGGAGTCTTGCGATCTATCAATGACGGGACGGGAACCGAAGATGAGGCAGGAGAAGCACTTTGAGGACCAGTAATATTTTCACTTGCACCCATTTGAGATCCCTCCGATTTCTATAATGTTGGCTAAATCAATCCTATTATTATAGTCGTTCCGGCAACGATAAAACTTGTATAGAATCTAGATGTTTGCGAAACGCGGCAGATCAATCAAGAAGGCTGTGTTTATGAATTGCGAAACTATCTTAATATTATCTTTCTGTATGGAAGATATTGCTCCCTTACGCGCCCTATTGAACACTATCCCCGCGATCTTAAGCCCTCTCTTTTTTATCGCCTCCGCAGTGAGTAGCGTATGATTTATCGCACCAAGCTTGTTGCCGACCACCAAAAGCACGGGGATCTTCAATTCTTTGACCAGATCAAGAAGCAGCGTCTTTTCGTTTAAAGGGACCAGTGCTCCCCCCACCCCTTCGATTATCACAAAGTCAAACATCCCGCACAACTTTTTGTAGGCGTTTTTTAACTTTTTTACATCTACCTTCTTACCCTCTAATTTTGCTGCCAGATGAGGAGAAGATGCAAAGGCAAACCTATAAGGACAAACAAGATCAATAATATCTTTAACATCGCGGCGTTTCTTACCCATCAGCGTGAGATGTGCGGCGATATCCTTGGGGAATCCCTTTGAACCCGTCTGCACCCACTTTTGGGTGATAACGCTGTAACCTTTACTAAGAAGCGTTTTTGCCAAAAGTCCCGTTACAATGGTCTTTCCCACTCCAGTATCGGTTCCGCAGACAAAGAGGGATTTCATTTTGAAGCCGAGCAGAAAAACAGCTGGTGAGTGGCTTCAAGGTTTTTGTATTTTGACTTGTACAGCTGCTCCGCTTTTTTGAGAGCCTCTTTTCCGAACAGTCCGCTGCCCGACATGGAGGTGCCCTGCGTACCGGAATATTTTATTTTTGAAAGGAGCCCTTTGAGAGACTTATTGTTCTCTTTTACCAGTTCTTCTTTTATTTCGCACTTGCTGAAATGTTTCTTGAGCAAGCCCTCCAGCTCGGCCTTGCCAAGGAATTTTTTTGAATTTATGACCATTTTTTTATTCGTAACGTCTTCCATAACCCAGGAAAGTTCGTGATATGTAAGCGGACCGAAGATCGTGAACGCTATCGTGCCGTCCTTTTTGAGCATTTTTTTGTACTTAGCCAAAGTCCTGTCCAGGTTTGAGAACCATTGCATCGTAGCATTGGAAGCGATCAGATCGTACTGTTGTTCGCTTTCGATCTCTTCGGCGTCGGCCACTACAAAGTCCACATTGTCTTTCAGCTTGTTTTTTGCCACCTCTATCATCTGCGGAGAAATATCAACCGCCGTAATATGCGAGCTCTTGTATTTGTCCCTCAAAAGCTTTGTAAAAGTTCCCGTACCGCAGCCCACGTCCAATATCTCCAGCGCCTGCCGCTCCGGCATAAGTCCCGCAAGCTTTTGGGCCAGTTTCTTTTGTATGGCCGCGTACTTATCGTAAGTCTTTGCGTATTTGGAGAATTTTTTCCTGATGAGCTCTTTTGTCTTTGACCACTTTAACATGACGATAGTACATTATCTCAGAACAAATAGATTTTAGTCAATAGCACCCGCGTCAACTTGTGTTTTGTTTTATGAAATTTTCAAACGATCTCGTCGATAAGGATTCAGCGGCCCAATATTGAAACACAGAATTTAATAGGAACAAGTAATGCAAACAGTAAGAACATTAAAAGTCGCCCCGGAATTAGCCAGCATAAGGAATATCTACTCTGCTGCGAGAGTTTTGTCACGCCTAGCTGTAAACCGGGGGGTCCAGCTTACAGCTTTTGGCTCTATTATCAAACCCGGCGATGGAATATTGCGGAAGGAACATATCACCCGCTGCCTTACCGACGATCAAATAATCACAGATCCGGGCATCGGATCTGCCATCGGCCTTTTGGCAAGGACTGAAGAATTAACCCGTGGCATCGAATGGCTTGATAGTTTATCTGCCGAAGCCGAAGTGCTTGACGTTCCGCAAATTATCTGGAAAATAGAAAATGAATTTCCCGAATCCAAAACGCCGTGGCCAAGCAGCAAGTTTTTTGCTTTTATGATGCAATCCAACATATATAACTCTACGCTACGAATCGGCTGGGCTTTAAGAGATAGAGCTCTTGGGATTTTGCCGTCTGATTATTCAAAAATAGGATTAGGAAGAGTTGAAATGACACCAGAGATTGCCGCGAAAAACAAGATATTCTTTGATCCTGTGACACGGATTACCGCATTAACGCTCACAAGCTGGTGGCTGACAAGCTCCAGTATCAGGATCAGCGCATTTGGAATATTTCACGGGGAACGAGTTCTTCCCTGGGGCGAGGCTAAACACGCCACCATCCAAGGAATTTGCTTTGAGCCCATCGAAAAGAACTTTCAAATGACAGTCCAGATAGCAAGAGAGACGACTCCTCGCACAATATGTTTCGCACCCGAAAATGTAAAAACTATTCAACTTACTCAAGCCGCGGATCCGGAAATCAAAGCTTTTGAAAGGACCGCCGAAGTTTAGAACGCAAGATGCCCTTTGTTTTCTTTAAAAATAAATTCCGCTGACGGCATTTTCTTTTTGAGCGACATGACTTCCGCAGCGGGCACGATTTTATCCGCGGCACCGTAAACAAATTTGACTTTCATTTTTGACAAAGCCTCAAGGTCGAGCGGCGTCGCCAAAAGATAGTCAAGCCATTTCAAAAGCTTTTCATTTTCGAACAAGTCCAGATAATCCGCCATCAGTTTTTCCTTGAACCATGACAAAGTTTCTTTGTCTTTTAAGGAAAAACAATCACGGTAAAATTTATAAAGGTAGGCTTTTTTATTCTCCAGTAGCAGCTCCTTGACCTTTTCGACACCATCGCGCTGATATTTTTCCTTGACCCCGACCAGAATGAGCTCATCGATAAGATAAGGATTTTTTACCGCAAAGTCCGCCGCCGCAAACCCTCCCATGGACCAGCCGAACAGGGATATTTTTTTAAAACAGTTATTTTGCAAAAAGCCTATCAGCGGGTCAGAAAAAGAAAAAGGATCAAAATCCGCCGGGACTATATAGTTATATTCTATGTCCAGCTTGTCAAATATCCTGTGGTCCGTCGCCCATCCCGGCAAAAGGACGATGTCTTTTTTATGATGGCGGTTTATGTATTTGAATTTGTTCATTAATCACTTTTATAGGCACCGTTCGCGACCGACACCCGTCGTTCATTCGTCCTTAATCATAACAAATTTTGGGTGAAATTTCCGGAAATAATGATCGATAAATAAATGCTGAAATAATACGAAATGGGAGAATATTTATGAAAGTTGCATGGAGTCCGGAAACAAAAGCGATGACATCGTTGCAGATGAGATCACAGTTGGGCAAGCAATATGCAGTTAGATTTCCGCAGTTCGCGGGACCTGATTTAAAAGCCCGCGACCATATCAGGATCGCGGACGCGATCCTTAGATCCAGAGCAACATTTAGTCCTCTTGTTGAAGTCAATCTTGGTCTGGGAACAATGGCATTAAAGGCTCCCCTCCCAACTGAAATTGGACACTTATTCGAAAAGAACGCTGATACTAGAGAAATCCAAAGGAAACACTTGGCATCATTGGGCGGCGTTTATAGAAAGCTTTTGGCAGCAGGGCTTTATTCCCGTATTGTCGGCATCGATTTGAGTAGTGATGGATGGATGACCAGGATATGGAATTCCTATACACGTGGTGAAGAATACGCGGCTTTTAGTGAAGTATTAGAGCAATATCATGTCCCGGAATCTTCAATGCCTAGTATATTTGTACACCCTTATAAACCAACTGATGTGGAGAATTTAATAGCAACATGGTGCCAAGCGTTCTTAGATCCAATATTTTATAGCCCGGAGTTCGAATTCCTTCGGTCACATCACGGACTTGGTCCCGTGCTTAAGACGGCTCTTGTAGCGTACGATTTCTTTGAACAAATAGCTAGCTTCCTAAATAAAGACAAAAGTGATAAGGACCCGACAAAATACGCTAATCTGCTTCCATTGAATTTAGCCGTAGCGGAAGAATTAACGAAGTTGGGTATTGAAACGGTTTAAGATTTTAGTCGGTTAGTCATTGCGAGGAGGTCGCTCCAGCGACTGACGAAGCAATCTACATGGTTTCGTTTGCAGACTTTATAGATTGCTTCGCTTCGCTCGCAATGACGTCAATTACTTTGTCCAACATCTGTTCCATATGCCCCCAGTTCACCGAAAACCTAACCCTCGCCTGTCCTTTGGGAACTGTCGGATATCTTATTGGCAACGCCCAAATCCCGCTTGCCTTTAATCTTTCTGATAGAGATATCGCCCTAGAATTTTCACCCATTATTAGTGGAATTATTTGTGTGTAGCGGCGGGTTTTAAACCCGCCGCAACCTGGCGTTACAAAACCCTTTTCCGCTAAAATCCCTCCAAAATATTCCGCATTCTCTAGAAGTTTTTTCCGCCTCTGCGGCTCTTTTTTTACAAGTTCCATGCTCCTTAAGTTGCACGCAACGACAGCCGGAGGAAGCGCGGTAGAATAAATAAAGCTCCTGCATGAGTTGATCAAATACTGCCTTATTTTTTTTGAACAGGCAATATACGCGCCACAGCTTCCCAGCGCTTTGCTAAAAGTCCCCATAATCAATTCGACCTCATCACTAAGTCCTAGTTCTTCAACGATCCCAGATCCATTCTTCCCAAATATTCCTGTCGCGTGTGCTTCGTCCACCATTAAGGACGCACCGTATTTATTTTTAACTTTCACCAACTCTTTCAACGGCGCAATATCTCCATCCATACTAAAAACAGATTCCGTTATTATTAAGGGTTTTTTGGTATTTTCTTTTTTGAGCAGTTCTTCCAGCTGCCGCGTATCATTATGTTTAAACCTGTGGAATCTTGCTCCCGACATCATAATCCCGTCTACGATACTCGCGTGGCACAGCCTGTCAAAGAAAACCGTATCTTCTTTTGACAACAGGGAGCTTATTATCCCGATATTAGCCTGATAACCGCTGTTAAACACGAGTGAAACTTCTTTTCCTTTGAATTTTGCGGTAGAATCCTCAAGCTCATGAAAAAGCTCGCTGTCCCCGCTTAAAAGCCTGGAACCGCCGGACCCTGTTCCGTACTTTTCCGCAGCTTGTGTTGCAGCTTGTATCATTTCGGGATGACGGGAAAGTCCGAGATAATCGTTGGAAGAAAAATCAATGTATTCTTTGCCCGCGATACGGATGGAGACGCTATTTTTTGAGGCTATCGGTTTTAAAATGCGCAAAGCACCGTCTTTTGTTCTCTCAAAAATGAATTTGTCATAATCCATAAAGTAAAATCCATATCATCTATGTTCTCCGAATCGCTCGTCATTCTTCATGCGTCATCCTTCATTCTTCTTTCCCCCACATCTCTTCCATCTCCTCCACCAATGCCCTGTCTTCTTCGACAGGTCTCCCCTTTGTGGTCAAATAGCCGCCGATCAGCATTCCGTTTGCTCCCGCGCGAAAAATATCCTGCTGATGGCCTTTGAATTTTGTTTCCCTGCCCGCCGCGACTTTTATGACCTTGCCGGGAAGTATTATCCTGAAAATCGCGATCGTCTTCATTGCATCTTCTACGCTGATATTGTCCGCACCTTGAAGAGGGGTCCCTTTTATCGGGTTCAGAATATTTATTGGAATAGAATCCACGTCAAGCTCTTTGAGCAAAAGAGCCATGTCGATCCTGTCTTTCCATGATTCTCCAAGGCCTATTATTCCTCCGCTGCAGACCTCAAGTCCCGCCTTTTTTGCCGATTTAATAGTATTTACTCTTTGGTCAAAGCTATGTGTCGAGACTATTTTAGGATAAAAATCCCTTGAAGTTTCTATATTATGATGATATCTTGTCAAACCTGCCAGCTTCAATAACAAAAGATCATCTAAGGATAACGCCCCCAAAGAAGCGTCCATAATCATCCCTACATCTGAAATGATCTTTGTGACCGTTCCTGAAATAAGCGCCAGTTCCTCAGGGGAAAGAGAATTGCCGCTCGTCACTATGCAAAACCTGTGGGCTCCGTATCCTTTGGCAGTTCTTGCCTCTTCGACCATAGTCTTCATGGACTTGAGAGGATATGAAGCGATATCCGTAGAATAATGAGATGATTGCGCGCAAAACCTGCAGTCTTCGGAGCATGCGCCGCTTTTGGCATTGGTGATGGTGCAAAGGTCTATATTTGAGCCTGATTTTTCGGCTCTTATAGTATCTGCCAACCGCATAAGCTCGGAAAGAGACCTGTCCTGCAGTTTATAAAGCTCGGCATCGTACACTTTAAGCCGGCTGTTCGTTCTCGGCTATGAATTTTTTTACTTCTTCTATGTTTTCAACCACAAGCCTTGCCTTGGACAGCCCGAACATAAAAGGATATCTGTCTGTCTCGTTCCTTTTAAGCACGATCATCGGCTTGCCCTGATATTCGGATCTCTCTACTACCATTGGTATTCACGCTCCTTCCTGTTAATTGATGTGTATTATATTACCAAAGTAAACAAATATAATCAAATGTATACATTGCAACGGTTGAATAAAGTAATCTTTTGTGTTATGATTTTGTTTAGTAACACGAAGGGAGAAAGAATTGAAGTTTAACGGGAAAATACTGGTCATAGGATGCGGTTTTGTCTCAAGGTGTACGGTCCCCCTGATACTAAAACATGTGGAGATGGACCCTAAAAAAATAACGGTAATCGACTTTGCGGATAACAGCGATTATATAAGTGACGCGATAAACGAAGGTGTAAGGTTTAAAGTTGACAAAATAACAAGGTCGAACATTGCGGCAAAGCTCGCAAGTTATGTAGGCAAAGGTGATATGATCATCGATCTCGCATGGAACATAGAATGCACCGAAATACTTACGTGGTGCCACGACCATAATGTGATGTATATAAACACTTCCGTTGAACTATGGGATCCTTACGAAGGCGCCAAAGATAAAATGCCCGCTGAGCGCACACTATATGTAAGGCACATGGCTATCAGAAAGATGATAGAGGGATGGAAAAACAAAAAAAGCCTGCCTGCCGGCAGGCAGGGCTCGACTGCCGTTATAGAACACGGAGCCAATCCGGGTCTTGTGTCTCATTTTACAAAGACAGGCCTTGTCGACATCGCAAAAAAACTTATCAAGTCCAAACCGAAAGACAAAAGGATCCCGCAGATAAAGAAAGCATTGAGCACAAAAGACTTTGCAAAACTTTCTATGCTGCTCGGAGTAAAAGTCATCCATATAAGCGAGCGGGACACGCAGATATCCGATAAGCCCAAAGAAGTTAATGAGTTTGTAAATACATGGAGCGTGGAAGGCTTCCGGGAAGAAGGTATCGCCCCTGCCGAAATGGGATGGGGAACTCACGAAAAAAGAGTGCCCGACGGAGCCCACTTTCATCAGGGAGGTCCGGGAAACCAGATATGCCTTCCGCAAATGGGCATAAAGACATGGGTCAGGTCTTGGGTCCCCTGCGGTGAGATAACCGGTATGATCGTCCGGCACGGCGAGGCTTTTACTATATCGGACCATCTAACCGTCCGGGAAAACGGAAAGCCTGTTTACAGGCCTACGGTGCATTACGCCTACTGCCCTGCCGATGCGGCTATCAATTCGCTCCACGAACTTGAAATGAGACAGTTAGACCTCCAGAGCAATCAAAGGGTCATGACGGATGAGATCATAGAAGGAAGAGACGAGCTCGGCGTCCTGATAATGGGGCATGATTTTAAATCCTGGTGGGTCGGCTCTTTGCTTGACATACATGAATCAAGGGAGCTTGCCCCACACCAAAACGCCACGACACTTCAGGTTGCCTGTTCCGTGATAGCCGCGGTGCTGTGGATGATGAAAAATCCAAAAAAAGGTGTGTGTGTACCGGATAATCTGCCTCATGAAGAGATCCTTAGCGTGGCAAAAGAGTATCTGGGACCTTTCGTTTCGGCACCTGTCGACTGGACTCCGTTAAAAACGAGAGTAGACCTGTACCAAGACTATAACAAAGTAAAATTCGATCGCAAAGACCCGTGGCAGTTCCACAATTTCTTGGTACAATAGAAAGAGTCATTGCGAACCCCGACTTGTCGGGGTGAAGCAATCCCATAATACCTTGGGATTGCTTCGTCGCATAAGCTCCTCGCAATGACAGATAAAATGCAAAAAACGAAAGACCTTATAAAGACCATACGCCGGGAAACAAAGAAACACGGCACCCCGCTGATGATCATCAGCAAAGCCGCGTTAAAAGCCCAGTTCAATCTTTTCAAAAAATACCTGCCTGATGTCGAGCCGTATTACGCGATAAAGGCAAATCCCGCCCCCGGGATCATAAAGTTCTTCGCGGACCTGGGAGCCGGTTTTGATGTGGCATCGGCAAACGAAATGAAAACGGTGCTTTCTTTGGGGGTCAAGCCGGAAAAGATAATATTTGCCAACACTATCAAATCCGAAAAGGATATGATCTTTTCAAAAAAGAACGGCGTCAAACTGATGACTTTCGACAACGAGCCGGAACTTTATAAGATCGCAAAGAACTGTCCCGGCGCAAAAGTGCTAGCAAGAATAAAAGTAGCCAATGTCGGCAGCATAGTAGAACTTTCTCTCAAATTCGGCGCCGACCCGGAACAGGCCGTCCCGTTCCTCATAAAAGCAAAAAAACTCGGACTAAAACCTTCTGGAGTGGCTTTTCACGTCGGATCACAATGCCTGGACGCAAGCAATTATATTCAGGCTCTGGAAATAAGCTCGGCCATATTCTATGAGGCAAAACAAAATGGAATAAAGTTGAACATACTGGATATAGGCGGAGGATTCCCTATAAAACATTTTGACAGAGATGATCATATTGATTTTCAAACTCTGGCCTCAAAAATAAGAAAAGAACTAAAAAGGCTTTTTGACAAAGAGACAAAGTTCATCGCCGAGCCCGGAAGGTATTTTGCGGGCCCTGCAGGACTGTTGATAACGCGGGTTGTGGGCAGAACTTTCAGGAACAACAAGAATTACTATTATCTGGATGACGGCATTTATCAGGATTTTTCGGGGATCGTATTCGATCACTGCAAATACCAGTTCAACGCGATTAAGCGCGGACACAAGTTCTTGAGCACGCTGGCAGGACCTACCTGCGATTCTTTCGACACTATATCCCAAAGCGAAGAACTTCCGGAACTTGAGGTCGGGGATATAGTATATGTAAAGAACATCGGCGCGTACTCATGCGCTTCAGCGGTGCCTGGATTCAACGGGTTTATGCCGGCAAAGATAGTATTGATATAAAGTTAAAAGTAAAAAGTTAGAAGTTTAAAGTAAGGGATTCTTTGCTGCACAAAGAATAAAATTTTCAAAATGTGCGGAGCACACATCACTTATGACTTTTAGCTTTTTACTTTTTACTTCGCTTGTAATTATTTATCCCAGATCAAGTCTCTGTACTCGCTAACCATCCTCTGAGTGGAAAAATACGCAGATTCGACAATGCAATTTACCATCATGTCTATCCATTTTGAAGACCCGATATCCTCTATGCCGGAAACCGTATCGTAATATGAGGTCATAAGCCCGGACAATGCTCCGTAAAGCGCCGATGAATCCTGGTCCATCTTAAGGTCCGCCTCCGAGCCAAGCTCTCCCTCTCGGGGCACATAACCGAATGTCTCCCCTATCCCCTTGTCCGCTGCTTCTACGATCCATCCGTCAACAGTGCTCAGCTGGACCACCCCGTTGGCAATCGCTTTCATGCCGGAGGTTCCGGAAGCTTCAAAAGGCGGCAGAGGATTGTTGAGCCATACATCGACCGAAGAAGTGAGCAGTTTGGCAAAATAAGTGTCATAATTTTCCAGGAACAGGATCCTCAGTGTCTTTCTCTGCCCGCCGAGGTGGTTTATCTTTTCCATTATTTCGTCCATATAATGCGCGGCTGACACATCTGCCGGATGGGCCTTGCCTGCTATTATTATTTGAAGCTCGCCGATATTCTTTGAAAACTCGACAAGCTTGTTCACGTCCTGAAAGAGCATGGTCGGCCTTTTGTAAGTGGCAAACCTTCTGGCCCATGACAGCGTAAAAGCATCTGGACTAAAGAACCATTGCTTGAACATCCCGGCAATTTGTTTTTTGTTCTCGATATGCGCCTCCCAAAGGTCTTTTCTAAAATTTAGATCACCCTTTAATTTTGCGGCATTTGCCAGAAGCGTCGGATCGGACTCAAAACTGCCTATAACATTTTTGTGCTTGAGCAGCGCTTTTTTTATCGGGTCTGACATCCATGTAAACGTGTGGATCCCGTTGGTTATGCTCTTTATCTTGTCCCTGTGGGCGGGAAATTGTATCCTGGTCACTTCTCCGTGCTTTTTGGAAACGGCATTCACCGCATCACAGGCGTTCATGCACAGCTGCGTGAGATTTGCAACGTTGTGGTTATGCGGATCGGTCCCGAACCTTCTGACGATCTCCGTCCGATCCTGTCCTGCAGCCCCTTCGATCTCCATAAAATCGAACCTGTCATGTCCGGCTTCGACGGGTGTGTGGCAGGTATAGGAAAAGATCTTTTTTAGGGAGTCGACATCCTGGCTGGTGCGCACCTTTTCGACAAAAGCAAAAGCCGCGTGCCCTTCGTTCAGGTGATATTTGCCGACATTATAACCGAGCGCCTCGAGCGCCTTTATCCCTCCGACACCCAGTATCATCCTTTGCGAAAGTTTTATCCAGGCATTGGTGCTGCGATAGAGTTGATCGGTAAGTTCGTGCAGATATTCCGGATTATCCTCGTGTACCGCATCCAAAAGCACCAGAGGAACAACGCTTTTGAGATCGTAAGAGTAAACATAGTATTTCCACAGGCGCAGCTTCAGTTTGTGGCCGCTCAGATCTATTTCTACCGTCTTGTCCATCGGGATAAGCCCGGGATATGAATCCGGGTCCCAAGAAAGCGCTTCCGGGAACTGTCCTCCTCCGCGGAACCAGAACTTTTGCTGAAAATATCCTTTGTGCCAAAGTATCCCTATCGCGACCAAAGATACCTTTAAGTCCGCAGCGGATTTTAGCGTGTCCCCGGCCAAAACCCCGAGACCCCCGCTGTATATAGGAAGGTCCAGGAGTTTTTCTATCGAGATCTGGTGAAAATAGTCCATCTGCTTAAGATTGGAAAACACCTCGTGGTTGCGGGAAACATTGGATTCGTCTATTTCATTCTCAGTTTCATATGTATGGTAAATGCTCGGCCCAAGACCGTATTCCATTGAAAAATAAGCAACGGATGAAATTTCCTTTGCCCTTAAAGCCTCTTCCGCTTTGATAATAGGTTTTATAGGGAACCCTAAAAATTTGGAGTCGGAAATATCCTTGAGATATTCCGTTTTTGAAGTATCGATACCGATCAAATCGAGGATGTTCTTATCCATTCACTCACTATTCTATAATAAATAAATCATTATTAAAAGCATTTGCCTTTTGTTTTTTTCAAACAGACCTTCCTGCCGCATTTGTAACAGATCTCGTTGGGCAGATCCCCCTTGAAAAAGAAGAATTTTACATTTTCAAGCGTGGTCGATGCTATATTTGACAGAGCTTCTTTCGTAAAAAACCCCTGATGGGACGTTATAAGCACATTGCCGAACGTAAGAAGCCTTGCCAGAGTATCGTCATCTACAAAGCTGGCTGAATAATCCTTAAAAAAGTATTCGCTCTCTTCCTCGTACACATCAAGCCCCGCGGAACCGATCCTTTTTCCCTTCAAGGCCTCTATCAAGGCTTTTGTATCTATAAGCTTGCCCCTGCCGGTATTTATTATCATCACGGAGCTTTTCATCCTGCTTATGCTCTTTTTGTCTATCATGTGATATGTATTTGAAGTCAAAGGACAGTTAAGAGAGATCACATCGCTTTTTTTGTATATTTCATCCAGACTGCAGTAGCTCATCCCTGTATCCGCAGCGAACTGTTCATCAGGATCAGGATCATATGCAATGACTTTCATGCCAAAGCCTGCCAGTATCCTTACCAGGGCTTTGCCGATCTTGCCTGTACCAATGATCCCGGCAGTCTTTCCTTCCATATCAAACCCTATAAGCCCAAGGATGCTGAAATTGTTTTCTCTTGTCCTCAAATAGGCCTTGTGAGTTTTCCTGTTGAGAGCGAGCATAAGAGCCACCGCATGTTCCGCGACCGCGGCCGGAGAATATGCCGGGACCCTGACCACGTGAAGTCTGCCGTGAGCTGCTTTGAGATCTACATTGTTATACCCCGCACTTCTTAGTGCGATCAGCTTTACTCCGTCTTTTTTGAGCAATTTAATTACTTTTGTGTCTATCTTGTCATTGACGAAACAGCATACAGCATCAAATCCACGAGCGATCAAAACATTATCGCAGGTAAGTATATCGGCAAAATATTTTATACTGAAACCGTATTTTCTGTTCGCTTCGTTGAAAAAATCTATATCGTATGGCTTTGCGTCAAACAAAGCTATTTTTATCTTTTTCATTTCGGAATAATTGTAACATATATTTGATTTTTCTCTTATCTCCCTATAGAATATGGTAGGAGGAATATTAAATGAAAAGAAATCTTTTGGTACCCGCCTTTGCGATATCGATGATAGCTCTTGCAACTTCCTGTGTAGCTGCAGCACTCAAGACCCTGCCCATAGAACTCGGCAAAGCAAAGATCGTGGCCTATGACAAATCCACAGGCAATGCACGCTGGCAAAGCAATCTTTCGACAATAAAGACAAGTTTTAGCGGAAAACCGTATTATTACACCGAAGAGAACGGAAAAGGCAATTTCGGCAGCAACAATGCGTATAAAACATGGAAGACAATGGGTTACTACCAGATCATAGCCGGCGAAACTGTCCCTTACGAAGTAAAGCAGACCATGAAAGATGTCTCAGGCAATACAGTGACGACCCTTGACAAATCTTACAATTTGAAAGAAGGTAAGATCATCTGCAGTATTAACAATTCCACAAAAATGTTCGATTTCAATAAAAATACTATCGACAAAGACCTAATCGGAAAAGTCCTGGCCAACTTCCCGTTTGAAGCAGGGACTGACGTGAATTTTTATTTGTTGACCCACGAGCCATCGCTTTACAACATAACGATGAAAAGCAGAGGGCAAGAAACCATCACGATCAATGGAAAATCCGTTGATTGCTACAAAATAGAAATGATACCTGATCTCGGAGCGCTTAGCCTGCTCGGAGCATTTGTCCCAAAAACATATTTTTGGTATACGGTCTCCGCGCCGCATAAATTCAGGAGATACGAAGGGCTCGAAAGCGGACTTGGAACGCCTGTAATAGTGATGGAATCAGCGGATTAAAGTCTGCGCAGTCCCAGACCCTGCTATCGGGATATCTACAAAACTTGGCACTGATAGTGCGCTCACCTGATGTACAGGAGCAGTTTCGGACCATTTTTCTTTTAATGCATAGAAGACTTTCCTAGGCCTGACTTTGTTGGGCTGGCTCGGATCATTCCAATTAACATCCATCGCGCCGTAATGCTCCTCATTTGAATAACGATCGGGAAGATTGAGGTTTTCATACCCGCCGTTATCGTGGGTCCACTGATCCCCTGCTGCCTTCCACCACTCGTCGCTGTATTCGAACTTGCAGCCGCCGGAACATATATCTTTATTCGCCACTATTTCATCCCACATGTTAGCATCATATTCGGCCTGCAGAGGAGCAAAAGGAGGGCTTTGCTCATATTCCTGAGGAGGAACAAAATCATTGTTCACAGAATCAAGCCCGAATTCTGTCAGGATCATCGGTTTTGCGCTGGCAGATCTGTACTGATCGAAAAAATCCCCAAAAGATCTTCCTCTATATACGTTTATTCCCCACACATCCAAATTCGGCACAGCGTTGTTATAATAAATTGCGTCATATACTTCTCCGTTTGCCGTTGTAACAGGATGTGCCGGATCGATATCGTGTGCTGCCTGGCAAGCTTCATTTAGGAGCGAATACCACTGATCATTTTGTCCGGTATAGTTCACTTCATTACCGAAACTCCACATGAGTATCGCAGGATGCTCCTTATGCCTTGTCACCATAGTCTTAAATTGGTCCAGATAATATTGTCTTACCGCAGGGTCAGAAACATTTCCACCTACCCAGAGGCCGGCAATAACATAGATAGGTTTTTCTCCGACGTTGTAGCACTTGTCAAGAAATGCCTCATGGTCCGCGTTGGGATCCCATGAGTAGAGCCTTATTGTATTGCAGTTCATATCTCTAAGCTGGAACTGGTCCCTGTCCTGCAAAGCTGAATAATTTGGAGTGAAATAGTCGCCTAACGGGGGTTGATCGCCGCTGTCTCCGAGGGGCGTCGGGGCATAACAAACGCTTTTTACAGTAAAAGGTTTTCCGTCGACATATATCTGCCTGCCGGCTATTGTCACGCTTGACGGTACGTTTTTGATGGCCGGCCTTTGGCTCTTTGCAGGAACCGCAGGGATATTTGCTCTTATCGCATCTGCAATAGCGTTTACCTGCTTGCCGCGATCCTCGATCTGTTGGATTTCCATAAATACCTCTCTGTTTATTTATCGGTGATTATCCCAAACAATTTCACTTAAAAGGAATAATGAAAATTCGCTGAAATTATTGGATTTTTCGTTCGATATGTATTTGATACAAAAATACAAGACAGGAGAAATACATGTTAACAGTTCATCTTAATCTCGAACACAGGGTTGTTACGGCCAGAGGACTAGCCAGAAATTATTGCTCGCGTCTAAACACTCAGGATTTTTCTAATGGTGTGAGTATAATCGCCTATAGCGGAAGAAACAAGGATTTGACACTGGTGCCAGGCAAAGAAGGTCTAAGATGCAAGGAAATGAACATGACCATGCCCTGGATGGGTAAAGTAGCGCGTCAGCTAAGCGCATGTGGCGTTACCCAACTTACACTTCATAAGCCAGAGTCCATAACTGAAACTGCAGAAAAACTTATTCAAACAGTATTTAGGACCTTGACAACCAGGACGATCCCTTCCGCAGTAGAAACGCTATCCCTCTTTCCCGTTAATTTTGAGGTAGAAGGAATTAGTACGGATTTTACTTTGCAGGATCTGTTTGAAGCAAGCACGGCAGGAAGGACCATGCGTTGGGCACATACGCTTAGTCAGCCAAGAGCAATTACAGAATATTTGGCCTTGAGGCCTTTTATGAAACCAGCCTTGATCGCAAAAACGATCCTTGATAAATTCCCTGTTAGGCATATCGTCCTTTTCGGAGAAGCACTAGCAGGGATCAGAGCATCTGACGGACAAATAGAGGTATCTGAAATCGCTTCAAATGATATCAACCGGTTAAGCCACATATTGCGACCGTTCACTGGTGATGTTCAGCACGCAATATTGGATGAAATGGCAGGTATCGATCCGTCTACTGGAGGCGTGATCAGCCGTATATTAACTCATCAACATCCCTGATCAGCTGGCCCCAATATTTTTTTGTGCCCCATTCGGGAAAATGGATCTCAAATCCGGGGTCGTCTTTTTGGACCGCGCACCAGGATGCAAAATGGATCATGCGCATAGCGCGCAGATAAGGGATGAACTCAAGCGACGACCTGTCAAATGTTGAAAAGGTCTCATATCCGCTTATGAACCATTCTATTTCGTTAACGCAGTTCTCTATTTTATCGGGAAGCAGCATCCACATATCCTGCACGGGCGGCCCGACACACATATCATCAAAGTCAACGACATAAGTGCCTTCTCCCGGCCTGTGGATAAAATTCCCTCTGTGGATATCCCCGTGAAGTCTTATTTTGGAATGAGCGGCAAAATTGTCGGATGCTACTTTGATCAGATTTGCAACTGTATTTTTGAAAGGGCCGACAAAATCCTCGGGCATAGCCTTTAATTTGATAATAGTCTTAGCGTGGGCCGCGGTCGCAGTATCCGGCGCCCAGATCACCCGTTTTGACGATTTAGGCTCGGCACCGACAAGGTGCATCTTGCCAATGAGCTGTCCGATATTAATCCAGCCCTCTTTGTCGAACTCATCCAGTGCGCGTCCGCCTTTTTTTGGAAATAACGCAAAACATATTCCGTCATGCTCAAAAAGCGTTTTGCCGTCAAATTCAAGCGGAGGAATAACGTGATTATCAAGTTCAAACAGTTCTTTTATAAAAAAATGCTCTTCGAGTATCATTTCCTGCGTCCAGCGATCCGGCCGGTAGAACTTTACTATCAATCTGTTTTTTGATGCTTTCTCTTCAAGCTCAAAGACCCTGTTGATATAGCTGTTGCGTTTGATGACCAGTCCGCTCAAAGGGATATCCGTTACGTTCGACACAGCATCAATAACAAAGTCCTGCGTCAATTGTTCCCAAACATTATCCATATGACAATGTTAGCATTTTTAGTGAAATTTTTGATCCAAATGTACGAAATATTATTTGAGAGGTAATAATAATGGATCCTGTAAGTTCTTCAACGGCCATTGACGGAGTTATCAAATACTTTGAAAACCCTTCAAATCATTTGGACGATGATAAGCGCCATGTATCAAAAAAAGAACTGCTAAGCGCCAGGGAAAAAGTATCGGCAGAGGCTGTTTCTTCTATCGAGGCAATGTCAACGGATTTTGATCCGATCTATTTACAAATTTCTCGACTTCAAAAAGAAGGCGCTAAGAATGACAAAGAGATATCCATGAGGGATCTCTATGCTCTGCGCAGGGGCACCGGATATCACAAAGAAGACATCTTGGCCCAAACTTCTTTGATAACAAGCGAGATCGATGCAATATCCAATTCATTAGCTATAGCTATAAAAGGACTAGCCGACTTAGCTGCACACTTCTCTGCCAAGGAAAACCACACCTGCAAAGACCCCAAATATGTGACGATCAAAGAACTGGAACAGGTATACGGCAAGATCAGCCGGGAAGCTGATGTGGTAATAGACACGATCTCTTCGCTGCCAAAAACTTGGCCTATAAGGATGCTGGACAACGAATGGTTTGGGGGTGACGCCCAGATCTCGGTCAAAGACCTTTCGGCTGCCGGGGCAGCTTTAAAAACTGATATAAAACCAGGAAAGGATATAATGAATTTCCGTAAAGTTTTTTTGCCTCAGCTGGCCATAATTTCGTCTTGCTATGGGACAACAGCAGCAATACTTAATAATGCCGGTTCTATCCAAAAGGAGACGCAATACATTGTCAATTTAAAGAGGAAAAGGCATGACGATCCTGCTGATGGACTTGTGGAATATTTAGTTAATGCTGTGGTGAATAAAGCTACCGCAGACGATACAGAAATAATGGTCGACAAAAAGACATTCGACCAGTGCAAAGAAGGACAGGTGCTTTCGAGAAAAAGCAGTCTGTGGGATATTTTGGACGGTGTTGAATACACTGTCACGATATCAAGTAAAAGAGAAGCCGCAGAATACTCCTGGACAGCCAAAGACGGCTCCGTGCATGCGATCAGCGCCGATGATTACAAGATCTTTATGAACAGGCTAAAGTTTGCGGATGCGAGTTCTTTCACAGTACCGTTTAACAACGTAGAGACGACCTATCTCAACATGGGCAATATTGAGGACCTGGGAATAACAGACATCAAGCCGCTTAAGAGATGCTTTGTTGAAATTAAATTAGAGAACAAGTCGACTCTTACAATAGAAGTTCCGCAAAGAGCCTATGACAATGCCGGAGAACTCTGGTCACCGGAAAATGAGAAATCAGGGATCATTGCAAAAGGCAAACTGTCCAAGGTATCCGGAAAGATCGTCAAAAAATGGACTGAACCGGACGACAAATTTGTCGCTGGGATCATGCCTGATGGAACAGAGATAATACTGCCGGTTGAAGTCGCTTCAAAGATATATTCGCCCCAACTGGAAAAATGACCTTGCATTTTTCATAGAATTGATCTTCATTTTAATCCTGTTATAAACCTCGCCTTTATCATGCATTCGTCCCATTCGCCATTCGGCGTAGAGTCCCAGACAATACCGCCGCCGACCCCCATTTCGCCGGTGTTGCCGCGGAATAATAAGGTGCGTATAGGCACATTGAACATAAGGTCTTTATTCGGAGTGATATAGCCGATGGCGCCGGTATAGATACGCCTGTCTTCCCGCTCAAGTCCCCTGATTATTTCCATGGCATGTATCTTGGGAGCCCCGGTAACGGATCCTGAAGGATGAAGTGCTTTGAACAGGTCATACAAACGCATATTTCTGTCGACCGAGGCCGTAACAGTGGATGTCATCTGGAACAGCGTCCTGTATCCGGCAACCTCAAAAAGCCGGGGAGCCCGGACATCATGCCCGATCCTGCCCAGGTCATTTCTCAAAAGGTCCGCTATCATGACGTTCTCGGCCCGGTTCTTTGGATCGTGTTCCAGGAAATATCCGCCGAAAATATTGTTCATCATCCCTTCCCTGAACCACGTGCCTTTCATCGGCTTGGTGACGATATGGTTGCCGCTCTTTTTCATAAAGAGTTCCGGCGACAATGACAGTATCGAAAAATCATCTGCCTCGATGTAAGCCGGGTACGGTACCGGCTGGACATCGAACAAGCCCCTGTACAGCGCATATTTATCGGCACCATGCTCCAAAAGGAACTTCATGCAATATGTTATCTGATACACGTCCCCGCGCTCTATAAATGACCTGATCGCATCGATATCTTTGAAGTAGTCTGAACGGCTTATATTAGTGGTGATGATTTTAAGCGGGACTTTCCCGTCAACATGGTTTTGCGGCCGGCTGCGAGTGCGTCTGACAGGCCTGTCATAAATCCCCATATACACCAAAGGGAAATCATAACCCTTATCAGTCGCCAGCTTGTCCTCAAAAGCGTACCCAGCTTCGTACGAAAGTAATCCCGCAAGATGATAACCTTTTGCCAGAGCCACCTCCATTTCATCAAAACAATCGGACACTTTTTCGTGCGTATAGCATGAGATAATCCTTATGGGATCTTTGAACAATAAAGGTTCTTTTTCAAATTCTATAAGAACTTGCATTTGTTTAAGTGAGGTCTGGATGCCTGCGGGGAGGCTATTGCATAACCCTGAAAAAATTATAGCACGCCATCAGTCGTTAAGAACGCTTGACAACTAAAATGCCTTGTATCATAATTATGCTTGTCCAAAACAAGATCATGACAGAAATATGTACGAATTTTCCGAGTGTATCTAACACCTTATTTTTCTCATCAGGCTTTTTTTCAAAGAAAAACCACCCGCTATTTTGTCGGCTCAAATTCTATTAAGAAAGGAGGTGAAATTATAATGAAGAAAATAGTATTGCTCCTTGCAGCGGTCATAATGATCAGTGCATCAGGAACGTTATTTGCCGTTGTTACTCCACTTTGTCACCCTGACGTTCCAACTGGTCCGTGTGTACAGCCAACGGATACACAGCTGATCAACATATGCATACCGTACATCTTGAGGCTTACTGTTGATCCCGACTCCGTTAATCTGGCGATCGATTGTCACGATCTGGGACCGGACGGTTACGGCTCGGCTACGGCTACCGGAACATATCATGTGGCAACCAACATGAGCAACCAGAAGATAACCGGTAAGATCAACACGGCTATGCCTGCTGGCACGGTTTTGAAGACAACCCTGAGCGCCGTCCCCGGCTCCACGTCTCTAGGTCAGAAAGTCTTAACAACTGTTCCGGTAAATCTGGTACAGGGTATTACGAAGGTAAATGGAACCGGTTCCATAAACTATTTGTTGGAAGCTACTTATGTGGCTGACCCGACAACTACGAGCAGGATCGCGACTTATACGATCACATCGATGTAAAAGGTATTGTTTTGGACATGACATTTAAATATAAATATTTAAATCGTTCTGGATCAGCTCCGGTGGCCTGGTTGTTCATCGGGTTGTCTGTTTTTTTGTCTTTGCATGCCGGCTCTTTCGCATACTCGATAAGGGTCGACAACAAGCATTTAAATCTGACAAACCGGTCAGCCCAGGCCGCCGGGACCGGTTTTGACTGCGTATCGGCATACGAATCTGCAGAAAATGATTCAAAATTGACCGTTTCAGGATTTTTGGATGATGAAAAGTGGGAGGTGTCGGCCAGAGCAAGTGCCCCCGCTTTAAGACGAGGAGATGTTGTGTTGTACCTCAGAAGGACATCCGGCGGTAGCGGATCAGGAAATGTTACCGGCGGGACCGGATGGACAAGGATCGAAAGTTCCAACACAAGATTTTTCTCCGGTTCGGGCAATCTAAAGGATATCTCCGTGCAGATGAGGGCGGAAGGAAACGAAACAAATCTGACGCCGGGAGTTCTCAATATCACGGTAGACTACTTGCTATCTGTTTCGGGAGGCGGTGCGCGATGAATATAAAAATAAATACCTTATTAACGGCGGTGATCTTGGCTTTGCTATCGACAGGAACAGCAAGTTTTGCCGATCTAAATATCATTGGCGCCTTTCACGATGACAGAACGGTAATGCCGGGCAATAGATATGAAGGAATAATATTGCTTAGAAATACAGATGATGCTCCGCAAAGCGTAGATATAAAGCAGACAGACTACAGTTTTACGGCAAATGGCGTGAATGACTTTGGTATCCCGGGATCCAACAAGAGGTCCAATGCGCGCTGGATATCCATCCCCGTGAACAAAGTAATAATACCCCCAAAATCGGATATATCTTATCAGTACTCGGTGCAAGTGCCTGCCGATAATACATTAAAAGGAACTTACTGGAGCACAATAATGCTCATCCCAGAGGTGACGGCACCAGAAAAAAAGCTGGACGCTTCTTCAATGGGCATTACAACTGTTTTTCAGTATTGTTACCAGGTAACATCGCAGATAAGCGACTCGGGCATGATCTCGGCAAAATTCCTGAACAAGGAGATCGTCAGCTCCGAAGGAAAAACGCTTTTGAAAATAGGTCTTGAAAATAACGGAACAAGGCTTATTACTCCGACTGTATGGGCCGAGATATTTGACAGCACGGGCAATAATCTGGGCAAATTCGAATCACAAAAGCAAAGATTATTCCCTGACTGTTCCATCAGCTCGAACATCGATATCAGCAAAGTCCCCGACGGTACATACAAGGCGCTGGTCATAGTGGACACGCAACTTACCGATCCTGTTGGTGCCCAGTATGACCTGGTAATTACAAGATGAAAAGAGTCACTGGTTTTTTAACATCGGCATCCATAGTCATTCTGTTGGCTTCGCCCGCAGCTGCTGTTACCGCGCGCAGTTCTTCGACAAAGCTGCTGCAGGCGATCCCGGGCAATATTATATCTACCGCCTTCAAGGTAACCAATCCGGACGCTCCGCAGGATTTTGTCGAAAATATTCAGATCCCCGACAACTGGAAGCTTATTATGCCCTCAGATGACTTGTTTACGGCGCAAACCAACGCGTCAATTTCCAGAATACTTGCAATACTTGTGCCAAGCTCCACAGCCGCGGGTACTTATACCGTCACATATGAAGTTTCAAGCCGGACCGTACCGTCGCTCAGGGATACAGACTACGTTAAAGTAGATGTCGCCGCGCTTTCCAAAGTCGAGATAATTACGGTGGGTCCTCCTAAAGAAGTAATAAACGGAAAAGAGTTCAATATTGACGTCAGAATAGTTAACAGGGGGAATGTGGCGGAAAAAGTTACCTTGCTGGCTGATTCCCCGTCTTTCTTCGAAACAGCAGTTACACCGAAAACATTGTCAATTGATCCCCTTTCATCCGCGTACGCGACGATTACCGTAAAAACCAACGGCATCGCAAAAGAATCTTTTGAACACAGGTTGAACATAAAGGCTGTTGATGCCGGCAAGCCCGAAGAGAACGTGTTTGACGAAAAAGAAGTTGACACATTGATAACCCAGAACAATTCGCAAACCTTTGACAGGTTCATAAGACTGCCTTTTTCGGCAAAGGTCGTTGAGACCGGCGATACCAGCCGCAGCGCCACCGCAATAGAGATGTCTGGAACCGGATATATAAATGAGGAAGGGACTCAAAAACTGGATGTCCTCTATAGGACACCGGATGTGTCCGGCTACAGTTCTTTCGGTACGCGGGACGAATATCACGTTAACTTTGACTCCCCTGCCCTAAAGCTCATGGCCGGTGACAACAGTTATGACCTTACGCACCTTACGGATATGTCATATTTCAGCCGCGGCGTATATGTCAAAGGAAGCACCGGAAATTTTGACGCGGCCGTGTTCACAGGACAGACAAGATTTGAGACCACACCAAAAACGCATGACGCGGTACAGTTCAACATAAGGCCGGCCGCGGGACTAAACCTGAGCCTGCAAGCGCTGCGCAAAAATGACACTTCATCCCGGGTGATAAGCCTTCTGGGGGGATATAAAAAAAATAATTCCGAGTATTGCAATGTCGAAGTCGGCGTATCGGATAATACCGTCACACCCTCCGAAAAGGACAACGCGTACAGAATAGAATTGCTCGGCCGCTATCCGGGCAGCGAAACAAGATATATGCTGGAGAGTGTGTATGCGGGACCTCAATACGCGGGATACTATTCGGACCAGTATTTTACGAATGCGACACTGCTTTTCCCTGTTGGCAGCACTGACTGGACGCTGTCCGCGAGAAAGAACAATACAAACCTGTCTCTCGTGCCGGAAAGAGGAGCGGCTTATGACGAATTGCTCCTGTCCGCGGCATGCCTATATCCTTTTATGCACGAAACCAGCCTCCTGCTGGCGGTCGAAGATTACAAGAACGCTGACAGAACGTCGGCCGCGTCTTTTGATGTGTCCCAAAAGACTTATAAGATCGGTATCGAAAAAAAGCATGGCAACTTCAATATCCAGGCAAATACGGGTTTAATCAATTTTAAGGACAACCTTTCAGGCACCACGTTGAACGACCGAATGCAGTACAGTGTTTACTCCGCGTATTCTCCGAACAGGAATCTGTCGCTGTCTTTGTTCGGCGTTTACAACAATGATATCGTTTCTACCACACAAGAAGGGTCGATCAGTCTGGGAGGAAATCTGTCATTCAAACGCGGAGGGTTCTTTGAACTCAATATCGGCTATTCATATACCAAGACTCCAAGCTATCCCGATTATCATTCCGCAACGCTGACTTCCAATTTTACTATGCCCAACTCAAATCTACTTTCACTGGGCGGAAGATGGCAAAGGTATTCATCCCCCTCACGGGATGAGTTGTCCTTTCTTGCAACATATTCAATGACCTTTGACATCCCTGTGGGGATCCGTAAGGACTTGGGGTCTCTCTCCGGCAGGCTGCTGGATGAAAGCGGAGATATCCCTGTTCCGGCTGCCGGAGTCAAAGTGTTTGCCGGAGGTTATAGTGCCGTCACGGACAAGGATGGCAACTACAGGTTCCCCTATCTCAAGGAAGGATTATATCCGATGTGGGTTGACAATAGCGGCATCGGGCAAGGTAAAGTAACCAGCAAAAAGCTGCCCGTGGTTTCTGTCGCCAAGAACGCTGAATCCAATGTGGACATTGCCCTGGTAAACAGTTGCTCTCTGGCGGGAACCTTTAACACAGGAACAGTCAATTTGCCTGAAAAAACCGATAGAAACGCTGTTTTTGTGAGCGGGGACAGATCAATCGGACTTGATGCTAAAGACCCGTCAAAATCCCTAGATTTGGCCAAACTCCCCGTAACATTGACCAACGGGGAAGAAACTTTATTAACTGTCACCGATGAGAATGGCAGGTTTGAAGTTAGCGGACTTAGACCCGGGTATTGGATAGCATCATATGACAAAGATGCCCTGCCTTCCAATTATAGGATCGAAGATGGTACAAACACGGCCGAACTTTCACAAAGCGGATCGGCTTTTTTAAATGTATCTCTTTTACCGGAGATGCGACTGGTGTGGATCATCGATTCCGGCGTCGTGGGATTGCCCACAGTTAAGTCGCAAACATGGGCTAAAGCAAGCCGCCCAACAACAAAGTATGAAATTGTAAAAACAGAGCCAGCAGCAACCTCAACGAAAAAATATGGCGTCGCAAAAATAGAATTAACAAGCTCGCCCAAACAATCAAAGATATTTATCAACACTCTTTTTGCCGCGATCAATGTTGTTAAGTATTTTGCACCAAACAAGACAGAGGCAGAGATAGAAAGCCCGCATATCGCAAAAGCGGTTAGGTCCCGTTCAAAAGAGGTTAGATATATCGCTCTCAATCCCACCTCAAAAAGAAAATCGGCAAAGACGGCACAAAAAGGAACATCTTTCTTTTCCAGTGTCCAGGAATCCATATTTAAATCCACGGACCTGCTGCGCAAATCTTTAAATAAGACCCCGATAAAGCTCGCATCCGACCACACAGCAAACCCGGAATAAAGTATTGCTTAAAAAGCTTCTTTTACACCGATATTAAAGGCTGCTACCCCTTCAGATATCTCAGCTGCGGACAAGAACTTAGCAGCCTGCTGCCTCATCAATGCCAAACAATCATTAAAGTTTTGCGGATTAAGCGGTTTGCCGTCTCTCCACAATCTTGTAACATCGATACAAACTGTTTCTCCCGATTTCCGGACCTTAAACGCACCGATACCCGGACCATGGATTATATAGTCAATCCTTTGTTGAGTATCCATTTTTTCCAGCTTAACCATCGGACAGTAATTATCGGTCCCTGATAATTTTTCACTGACATTGTTTATCAAGTCAGCAAAAGCTATAAGATGGGCATATTTCTTATATATTTGCGGCATATCAGCTTTGCTTAACCATAAATGACTACCTGAAGAATACCACGGGGATATCTGAGTTACCCCAAAAGATGCCAAGGCAGAAGCCGGGAGCCCTCTTGATAGAGTGTGTCTTTCAACCGTGGCAATAAGCGCTTTAAGCAATCCGGAAACCATAGGAGGAATACCAGACGTGACCGAAGAGCACGCTTCTCGAAGCATCATAGCGCCTACAATAGGGTGAAGCATGTTGCCCTCATTGTTTTCAGGATACATATCCTGAGTTGCCGCACTTCCTACCATCATACGGCCAATATCATGAACTCCTTCAAATAGTGAGAGCAACAGGTTCTCGCCTTCCATCCGGCTGAACTTGCCGCTGCCACTGGCATCGATAAGTCTTTGTGCCTGGACAAATCCAAACCTGTAATGTTGAAGCGAGTCCAGTACCTGATCTGATCTGACTCCGTGATGTTTGGCTATCTCCGGCATGGACCCGATGACCCAAAAGGTCAAGGGGCGCAGAACCGAAGAAACCATATTGCCGCTGGCTAATGCATTATGGAAACTTGATTTTACTCTCGGAGGAAGCATTGTCTGAGAACTTACTCTTGCATTTATCTCTGCTATTAACATTTATCTCATCCTTCTTTTGATTGATTTTCCTTCCAAAATCATATCGTCAATGCGGGTCTCTCGATTGGTAAAGATGCTATATCAACCTCTCCGCGAAGCACTTTTGCCAGATCCGGGGACGTCCGATCAACAGCCCTTATAATATTCTGCCTGACAACCGCATCAAAAGTTTCAACGATCGCTTTAGTTTTTGTATAATCCATAGGATGGACAAAAACCAAGTCTGTTCCGCTGCCGGAAGGACTTCGTCCGGAAAGTATTATTTCCATCGGCAATTTATCCAAAAGGATTTCCGCAATATAAGACGGCTTCATAAACGGCCTTAACGCCAGATATTCGGTAACGGCACTACTTTGCCAAAACCCCAGCGTCCTGCCAAGTGTCTGCGCCTCAAAAAGGTCCTGCCAGCTGAATCTCCGGTTTATCCCCTCAACTTTTATGTCCGTTCCGGATTTCCGCAGAAAATTTACCGAGCGTTTTACCGATGATGTCGTAAGCATGGAGAATATATCTATGATGCCGTTTCTATAATCCGGATCTTTTTCTCCTTCCGGCAGATCGATATACGCCACCCCTGCATCAAAAAGCCGCGTAGCGATCTTGGCGCTGTCAGGAATAGAAAACCCGTCCGCACCGTCTTCTGTTTGAACACATAATCCATCATAATAAGATTTAATTGTGGCGCCTTTTTGTGCAGATAAACTTGCCATTGAACCGACAACCATCCTATAGCTTCCAGGGTTCGTCAACATATTAAAACCCATCCATCCCCTATTCAACGATCGATGAGACGTATTAAACGTTATAGTAGTCTTGCCGATAGCATTCATATTATTACCTCCGAATATTGTTAATACTATCTCGACGGGTTTTTATAAAAATTTCACGGGATTTTATGATATATATTTTGCGTGAAATTTCTCCATAAAATTGAAGATATATTAATAGGAGGGTTTAATTATGTTTGAAATTTCCGCAGGTATTCGCCCGAACAGCCGGCTTCTGTTTGCCAGATATAATGCCAACCGTTGCCGCCCGATGCCCGATATAAGGGAGGCCTTGACGAAAAGCCTTCGCGACCTTGGGATGAGGGACTGTGAGGCAGGAATAGGTTTCAGGGCTCTCGGCCCCAAAGGTGCCATTCAAGTCGACATTTATCGCGATATTCCTAGCCCGCATATCGTTGATACCACAACTGCAAATGGGAATGCTCATAATGCAGCTATCTTAATAGGTGTTAACGATGCCGATATAGTAGCAAGCATTACCCTGTCAAGAAAATTTATTAGACCGATCGGTCCCGCGTTGCAGAACCGTTTTTTCATTTCTGGACCACGCTGGAAAGGAATTCAGTTTCCGAGAACTTTGCAAGTTACGGGATTTTATGACGAAATACCTCCGACTGTTTCGTTAATCATGATATTGCTGCACCCCAGACAGTCTTTGATCGCACGTGCTCTTGACAGATTGCATTACCGCGAGCTGCAAAGAATAATCCGGAATTAAAGAATCAGAATTATGATCTTGCCGCGAAGTTAAAAGCGGAAAAATAGTTCAGCCAATTTTTATCGGTGGACCCGTACTGGTTGTCATAATTTATAAAGTCCACGAATACTTCTCTTAAACGGGTCAGCTCCCTTAATCTATTTAAATTTTTTTTATCCGTAATAGTAAGGTCAAACAGCTCCAGCGCTCTTTCGAAAGCCGCGTTTTTATAAGCTTCATTATTCTTATTTTTCCACTTTGCGGCCCTTATCACCTCACTGCCAATATTGGCCATCTGTTCAATAAATGAAAAAGAAAACCATCTCCCAGACGCCAGCTCTTTGTGATGAGCGATCATCTTTTTATCACCTTATTCACGATCGCGGTTATTTTTTCTCTTAAAGCCGGATCACCAACGCTTCTGCTGCGATTTCCCTGCGCGGGCCTGATATTTATCATCGAATCGAACTCAATGAAATCATCGCCAACAAGTTCAGGATAAAGATTTATACCCCATAGATCGGCTTGTTTGGAGCCGTTTTGTATCAAAAAAGCTTCCTCATCCGCGTGTAGTTCGGCATCGACCGCGATTATTCCCTTTTCAACATCAACAACGGCTTTCACAAGATCTCCGAAGAGGTTTGCAGCCATTTCTTTAAGTTCATTCAGAGTGATGCTGCCGTTTATTATTTGCATAGGAGAATTATAACATCATTAAGTTATTCTTGATGCATAATAAAATGGCATTCAATAAAAATCGCAACAAAAAAGGACCTGTTAAGGTCCTAAATTGATTCTACCCTTCGACTCGCAGTTCGCTACGCTCACTGCTCGCTCAGGGTCGCTAAGGGCGAAAAAAAACCCGGCATCTTCCTACTCTCCCAAGACGTAAAGTCTAAGTACCATCGGCCTCGGAGGGCTTAACTGCTGTGTTCGGAATGGGAACAGGTGTTGCCCCTCCAGTAATAGACACCGGGATTTTTTTACCTAGAAACAAATGTTTCTAGAAATCCTTGTAGTGGTCGGTCACGACCGACCACCAACAATTATTCTTGCGAACTAAATAAGGTAATCACACGCTGTCATTGCGAGCGAAGCAATCCCATAGACAAAGGAGATTGCTTCGGGGCTAAAGCCCCTCGCAATGACTTGTGCCAAAAAGTGAAAGTGGACAAGACTCTCGGACAATTAGTACTGGTCAGCTGAATGCATTGCTGCACTTACACCTCCAGCCTATCAAACTTGTGTTCTACAAGTGTCCTTACAATCATAAAGATTGGGAAACCTTATCTTGTGGTGGGCTTGACACTTAGATGCCTTCAGCGTTTATCCCTTCCAGACATAGCTACCCAGCGTTTGCCGTTGGTACGACAACTGGTACACTAGAGGTCTGTCCGTTTCGGTCCTCTCGTACTAGAAACGGCTCCACTCAAGTTTCCTCCGCCTGCATCGGATATGGACCGACCTGTCTCACGACGGTCTGAACCCAGCTCACGTACCGCTTTAATGGGCGAACAGCCCAACCCTTGGGACCTTCTCCAGCCCCAGGATGCGACGAGCCGACATCGAGGTGCCAAACCTCCTCGTCGATGTGAACTCTTGGAGGAGATCAGCCTGTTATCCCCGGGGTAACTTTTATCCGTTGAGCGATGGCCCTTCCATCCAGAACCACCGGATCACTAAGTCCTACTTTCGTATCTGCTTGACATGTACGTCTCACAGTTAAGCTCCCTTATGCCTTTACACTCTTCGCTTGATAACAACCAAGCTGAGGGAACCTTTGAACGCCTCCGTTACTTTTTAGGAGGCGACCGCCCCAGTCAAACTGCCCCCCTAACTCTGTTTCTCGGATTACACATCCGAGGTTAGAACTCCAACACAACCAGAGTGGTATCTCACTTGTGACTCCACCGAACCTGACGGCCCGGTATCAAAGTCTCCCACTTATGCTGCACGGATCATATCGAAATTCAAAGTTAGGCTACAGTAAAGCTCCACGGGGTCTTTCTGTCCTGATGCAGGTAATCCGTGTCTTCACGGACATCCCAATTTCGCCGAGTCCCTCTCCGAGACAGCGCTCCTATCATTACACCTTTCGTGCGGGTCGGAACTTCATTTTTGTCAGCAAATTACTTTGCTGAATCAGACTATATCATCATCTTGTCAGCTGCTTTAGGAGGAATTCCTTGGTATACTTTCTTTTCCCGGACTCGTTCATCTGATACGCTTTTTCCAGAATCACGGGTAAAGTTTTCGGGGACAGATGATGGCTGCTGTGAACAAGCCTGCAGATATCTTTGAATATCAAAAAATCTTTATGCTTGCTCGTTTTTAAAGGGTATCTTTCAAAATGAGGAACGATCTTTTTTATCAAATCGTCTATAGACCTGACTTCATATTTGTAAGTCTGATCTTTGTTGTCAAACCTTACACCGCCGCATCCAAAATAATCGCTGATCTGTTTTATTAGATCAAGATTCCTTTTGTTTTGGCTGATTGAAAAGCTTGGCCTAACCTCAATTCCCGTGCTCAACCTGCTTCTCAGATTGAACGAAACGGAAAAGCACCCTTCTCCATCAACAAATCCCGTTAAGTACCAGGAAAACTCCATTGCAACCTTTCCTTGACAAGAGCCAGCGTATTATCCCGATCAGATCGGGATCTCACCTTTCGGTTCAGTCGTTACGGGGTTATTCTATCACATTGATCGGCGACAGAAAACTTCCCACGGTATTGTCCATTTATGGATTTTCACCGTTATTAGCTGGTTTACTGATTTCGGATCGCTCCGAAATTCGGGCAAGTTGTCCGACTTGTTTTACCCGACAAGGAATTTCGCTACCTTAGGACCGTTATAGTTACGGCCGCCGTTCACCGGGGCTTCGATTTGAACCTTGATATAATCTCAACTCTCCTCTTAACCTTCCGGCACCGGGCAGGTGTCAGCCCCTATACATCCCCTTACGGGTTTGCAGAGACCTGTGTTTTTGTTAAACAGTTGCAGGAGCCTGAAGTCTGCGACCACAATAAATTGTGGCGTCCCTTCTTCCGAAGTTACGAGACCATTTTGCCTAGTTCCTTAAAGAGGGTTATCTCGCGCGCCTTGGCTTATTAAGCCGACCCACCTGTGTCGGTTTGTAGTACGATCACCAGATACAAACAACAAATGGCTTTTCTTGTCAGGACGATTCAGACACTTCGTCTCTTATTGCTAAGAGAACCGTATTCACCCCGCACTTTCTATCAATTGCATAAACAATTATTAACTCGTGCAACAAAATTAACTTCTCAATTTTTGTCGCTCCAAGTAATAGAAAGTGCGGGGCTTAAACCGGAATCCAATAACCGGCTGCCCTATCCTCCCGCGTCCCCACTTGAGTTAACTGTACCTGGTGGTACAGGAATATTAACCTGTTTACCATCGCTTACCCCCGCCATACGGCGAGGCTGGGCTTAGAAATCGACTTACCCTGGGCGGACGAACCTTCCCCAGGAAACCGCAGGTTTTCGGCGGACAAGATTCTCACTTGTCTTTTCGCTACTTATGCCGACATTCTCACTTCTATTTCGTCCATACCGCTTTACAGCGATACTTCGACCTACAATAGAACGCTCCCCTACCAGTCTATTCCGATAAATCGGAATAAAATCCGTAGCTTCGGTGATATGCTTTAGCCCCGTTAATTTTCGGCGCGGGATCCCTCGACCAGTGAGCTGTTACGCACTCTTTAAAGGATGGCTGCTTCTAAGCCAACCTCCTGGCTGTTTTAGTGACCCCACTTCCTTATCCACTTAGCATATACTTAGGGACCTTAGCTGACGATCCGGGTTGTTTCCCTTTTGCCCACGAAGCTTATCCCTCGCAGACTCACTCCCGGGTAATTAACCTGCGGCATTCGGAGTTAGCCAGGATTTGGTAGGCCTTCCGGCCTCCTAGTCCAAACTGTACTCTACCTCCGCAGGTATAGACCCCGAGGCTGGCCCTAAAACCATTTCGGGGAGAACTAGCTATCTCTGGGCTCGTTTAGCTTTTCACTGCTATCCTCAGGTCATCACATGACTTTTCAACGTCAACGTGTTCGAGCCTCCCCCCGTCTTTCGACGGGGTTCACTCTGCCCAAGGATAGATCGCTCCAGTTTCGAGTCTATTACTAGCAACTTAGCGCCCAAACATTTAGGACTCGCTTTCGCTGCGGCTCGGCCGTGAATACGGCCTTAACCTTGCTGCTAACAATAAGTCGCCGGCTCATTCTTCAATAGGCACGCCATGACCCAGCACTTTCTAATCTTCTAGACTACCTTTAATTCTTTTTTTAAGGTGCCCTAAAGAGTTTCCATAATCTTTTAACATTTGTTCTCTATGTCTGGCATCTTTGTCAGAAGAATACGCTTCATAATAAACCACCTTATATCCAGGCTTATCAAGTTTATGTTCTTCCATTCTTCTATCCAGATCATTTGTATAGCCTATATATATGAAATCAGATCTCTCCTTCTTCATAAAATAAACATAGAACAAATGTGCTCACCTCTTTTCGAAAATCAGAAAGTGCTGGGCTCTGACTGCTTGTAGGCATACGGTTTCATGTACTATTTCACTCCCCGCCAGGGGTGCTTTTCACCTTTCCCTCACGGTACTAGTTCGCTATCGGTCTACTTACAGTATTTAGCCTTGGATGATGGTCCACCCGGATTCCCACAAAATTTCTCGTGTTCCGTGGTACTTGGGAACGTCTAAAAAAGTGCTTACCCTTTCGCTTACATGGCTATCACATTCTATGGCATTACTTTCCAGAAAACTTCAGCTAGAATAAGCATTTGTAACTTTTTCCGTGTTCTGTAAAACACGACTAAACGTCCCGCGACACCCCGTCAGAAACGCTTACAGGCTATAATCTGACAAGGTTTAGGCTATTTCCATTTCGCTCGCCACTACTTTGGAAATCTCTTTTGATTTCTGTTCCTCAGGTTACTAAGATGTTTCAGTTGGCCTGGTTGACTCTATTCGTATACAGACATTACTCTGTATGGGTTCTCCCATTCGGAAACCTCCGGATCACAGTTTGTTTGACAACTCCCCGGAGAGTATCGCCGCCACACGCGTCCTTCATCGCCTGAAGTAGCCTAGGTATCCTCCATATGCCCTTACTATCTTGCCCACAATCACTTTTTGACACAATGAAGCTCTAAAACAAAAAAAGCTGAAGCTTAACGCTTCATCCTTCATGTCTCATGCTTCCGCCTTATTTCTATTTTCAATTGCGCGGATTACCTTATTTAGTTATCAAGGAACTATGGAATTCCCTTCGACTCCCCCTCGACATGCTCGGGGTCGCTCAGGGTCCTGAAGACGAAAAAAAAGCGCACTTCAGCGCTTTAATTAAGGGACTGAAGTGTTTCCCTCGGGTCAGGTCTTATCTTTCGTCATACGTGTTAACTATACAATATATAAAATATCGTGTCAAGCGGACATTTCGGCTGCTCGCATATAAAAAGGTGAAATTTCCATAAATATCCGTCGAGAACAAAATAGACGCACTTTATAAGGAGATATTGATGAAAGTATATGGGGGCCGAGGTCCAGGAGGAAGAAGAGGCATGTTGCCTCGTCCGACCGGAGGAGGCAATGCAGCAGGTCGATTTTTCGTAGACCTTAGACCGGAAGCCTTAAAACAAGGTGCTCATGCCGCTATTTTGGACGGCACTATCTCGGTAAGAGATGCAGTCTTAAAGCTTAACCATATGGAACCTGCCGAGAGGATAGATCTGCTAACGAGTCCGAATATGCCAGTGGAGAGGGCTGTGTCATATGTCTTTGATGATTTAATGGCCTTCCGCGACAGGATAGCATTGTTCGTTGAAATGCCGTCTGATAATGCCGCTACACTGCTATGCAATTCTGCAGTATCGCATCAAGACAGAATGGATGTCCTGACGGCAAGCATGATGAGAGATGAAAAAGTGGCAGATATTGTCTCCAGCTCCATGATGCCGGATACAATAAAATTACAGATACTGGAAGACCGCTCATTGGGATTAAGCACACGCGCGGAAATACTTAACCGCGAAGCTGTTTCAATAGATGATGTCACCGTAAAAATGATCATGTCAAATTGCCTCGACTTTTATGAGAAAGGTGAGCTGATGGACAGGCTTGAACCCGAAAGGATTGTTGCAATATATTCGCACAAATTGTTCAATCCGGAACATATTGCTTTTTCTATATATATGTTGGCAATGCCTTCTTTCTCTGCACCTAAGATCGCTGCCGCTTTTGATCTCGATATTATTCCGGAAGACAGGATCCGCATGCTGCTGCAATATCTCGGTCGTAAAGGGCATGACTCTCAAAGAAAACAGGCCGCAATCCTTGCTGCTATGGAAGACCGCGAAAAAGCGCAACGATTGGGATAATCACTAGAAATAGAAAGATCAATGACCACAAACACCGTTGTTTTTAAAGTCGGCGGCATTGAAAGGTCCGCCCGCATGTACAGGGTCGACCTATCAGTTTTGCGGCTGGGCAAAATGGTCCCGCTCAGACCTTTGATCGATGAAAGCGTCATTGACAGGATATTATTCCCTTCTGCCGCAAAAATGTTCTTTGATAAAGGGATATTAATACGAGCACAAGATAATGCGCAAAAACTTGTTCTTAACACAAAAAATCTAAGGGATTTTATTACACAACAAAACGGAATCAAAGAAATGCGCGATAAAGGTTTTCGTTCAAGGTCAAGCGCGCATGCTTTAAGTGCAGTGACCGGCCGGCTCACCAATAATCTTTCCTCAATATATGGAGAGTTGCATAAAGAAGCCGCGGAAGCGCTTTGGTACTTATCAAAAAACGATTTAAAAAAATGGAACGAAATAAAGAGGACTATGATGGATCCGTTTTTCACAAGAATGAACCTCAGCGGACTATTGATAAGCCCTCCGATATTAACGCCGCCCCCCAGCGCGCTATGGCTTGCAGGGGGATTTGTTGCGGCGGAATTACTACCACATCTTTTAGGTTTTAAACACGACGCGGTGATAAGCGGTATTTTGATGTTATTGGTCGCCGGAGCATATTTTTACGCACCTTTGCATCAAAACAGATCGATCCGCAGAATGTGGAGTAGCCAATTAGTGCCCATTAATTTCAAAAATGTTATTGTCAGTAAAGACACCTTTCTTGTGATACGCGGATCAAGCGCACACCATCTATGTGAAGGCACTGATGCAAGCAAAATTGATGCCGCTATCGAACGCGGAAGAAGGCTGATGTATTACTCCGCTTTTTATCCGGACCTGGAAGAAGCAGAGATGTTCGAACCGTTCTTTTTCAAATAATCCAACAACATCTATTTTATGATGAAATTTCCGATAAAATCAATCGATATGAAAATGACCGGATTTTATACAAATATCGGGAGGCAATAATTAAATGGCTGTTCAAGCACCAGGACGGGTATTAAGGGCGGCATTGATCGGTTGCTCGGGAATAGGCGTAAAGCACGCAGAAGCTTACAGATTCTGTAAGAATATTCAGCTTGCAGCAGTTGTAGATCTGCAGAGGGAAAGTGCGGACAGGCTTGCAGGATTGCATAACGTTAAAGCGTATTACGATGTTGAAGATGTTCTTGGAAATCCGACTATTGATGTTATCGATATCGCGGCGCCTACCAAATTTCATATGCTTATCGCAACTGATGCCGCAAGAGCCGGCCAGCACTGTATCTGCGAAAAACCCATTGCAACAAATTACTTAGAATACCAAATGATGGCCGATGCTTTTAGACAGTCAGGAACTACTTTGGGAGGCATTTTTCAGCACCGTTTTTCTGACGAGGCAATGGAATTAGCAAGAAAGATAAAAGTATCAGAACTCGGCTATAACCTGAAAGCATCCAGCACTACAAAGTGGTTTAGAGACGACGCTTATTGGCTCGCTCCAGGCCGCGCAATGGCCGGCGGTGGAGTTTTGACGGTCCACGCGATCCACGCCATAGATCTGGTTATGAATCTGCTTGGTGAACCTGTCTCGGTCACCGCATCCGTTGACAATACCGGACAACCGGAAGGTGTTGAAGTGGAACATACAGGAACCGCAAAGATTATTTTCAAAAGCGGGGCTACTGCCGATGTTTACGCCACAACCCGTGCATGGAGCCCAAAATATCCTTCTCCCGGCCAGCCATTAAACTTCATGGATATAGATGAAAGGCATCAAATTGCTGTGACCGGAAGTAACAGCAATGTAATGTTTGAAACGCCTCCGCAGCCGCTGGTAGAGCTTTTCGCCAGAAATCTTGATAGCTTCGCAGGCTCTATCCTTGCAGAAGAGCCTCCTGCCGTTTCCCTCGATAGCGCCTGGCAGACTATTTGGCTGATCAAAAAGATGTACGAATCCGCAAAAAATGGCGGAGCATCAGTGGCGATTTAAACAGTGAAAGATTGAATAAGGAGCAAAGTGATGGCAAGAACAAGCGAGATCGGTTTTGGCAGATACGCAAGAATGTACAATGTAAGGCCGGTAATACAAGCTGAAAAACTCAGCTATCAAAGCCTTGAATCCGCGGAAAGAAGCGGCCGGCTTACTCCTGCAATACAAAGATCTTCGTTATACGGTGTGCTTGAGATGCAGGGTATTGTTGAAAAAACAAGTGCCGGCATAGATCATTTACATCTTGGGCCATTGCAGAAATTTATTGGAACAACAAGTCCATCTTGGCGGAAACAAATGGGATTAAAAACAAGGACAAGAGACGCATCGGACGCATATGATGCTATTGTCGGACGGCTAGATAGACACACCTTAAGGATGATTCTTGAATCTAAATATGGTGCACACCACGACTTAGCAGACAGAGCCCTTCAGTGCCTTGCGCATCATCTTTTGAATCCTTATAAAGACTATAAAACGCAGTTGGATGAGGCCGGAGTTGCACTGGACCTGAGCGGGATGATGTTTTCCCCTTCAGCATGGAAGGTCCCTGTCAGATTAAGATCACTGTCAATCCCCCTTGCACTCGAACTTGTGATGGGAGCATCATATTATTTACATGATTTTCATGATTATCAGACGGCATTTTTTATGTTTGGCATCGGAGGACTGGCAGGAGCAGTAGCTTCCTTGGTTGTATCCATGCCAAAAAGACCGTCCTTCGCTTTTGTCAACCTAAAGAATACGGATCTTACAAATGCATGTTTCGGGTACGCGGATTTTACCGGCGTCGGGCTCAAGGGTGCCATAACAAAGGAACTAAACACATCCGGAACAATAGGACTGGAAAAGAATCTTGCATCATGGACCGATGCTGAATTTAAGCAACATTTTGATAACGATGATCCCATGTGACACCAATACCGCGATAAAAATCCCTAAGGATAAAAAAATATCCGATGCATAAAACTTTGACTTTTGTTGATTCGGTCAATGGCCCCCGTCAGTTGAGAATGGCCCGTATCAATCCGGTGATTCTTCGGAATGATTGTGTGATAAGGATCCCCGTGCACGAAGACAATTCCGAAATAGGCCTTTCCGCAAAAACTTTTGGCCTGCTTGAAACAAGAGAGATCATCGCAAAAAAAGGTGCTGTTTATAGTCTTAACACAGAATACCTTTCGCGTTTTTTGAAAGAAGATGGCATTGACGCCAAGATGGATGAAAGCGGATTTGCAAGCCGCAAGAGGACTTTAGAAGACCGCATGGAAGCCTTCATCGGACGCATGACGAAAAACCTCACATCAGAATACGGAATGCTGTCAGAATCGAAATACGGAAATCAGCATGATAGCGTGATAGATGCGGTCATGTGCCTTATTAACAGAGATATTAAAGGTTGGAACGATATCAAGAATGGCATCCTGGACCCTCACGAAATATCGGTCGATTTGAGCGGCATGCATCTTTTTCGCGTGCTTTCAGTTCCGAGACCTCTTAGACGAACAGTATACGCAGCATGTATTTTTTTAACGGCCGCGGCTGCAATTTCTGAGCATAATTTACTTCCCATAATGATCCCAATTGACATTGTTATTGTTTTAACATTACTTCTTAACAAGCACAGGATTAACTTCCCCGTATTTAGTGTTAAAAACAATGCAAGCTTCTGGTGGCCTTTTATAGAAGTCAATTTCCAAAATATCATAGCAAACAAGACCACATTCTCACATATTAATTTTTACAATTGCGAATTTAACGGTGCACAGCTTAACAATGTCACTTTTCTCCGCTGCGGAATCAACCGATCTGATCTTGCTGCAGCAACGCTAATAAACACGACCTTTACAGACTGCAGAAAAATACCCACCTCTCACTGAGATTTACTGCATTTTCGGTCGATATCTATATGTAGGGGGGTGGCAACAATGGAAGATCTTAATTGCGAAGAGATGTCCGGCGTCCGCCTCGAAGGAAGGGCCGACCAGGCTCATCTGGAAACCGTAAATAACAGCGGCGAGATGTGTCCGTACTTCGAAAAGGTAAAATGCCATTTCCCGCGGCTGTCATACGGCTTTTGCAGCGGATGTCCCAGATTGATGCCGGAAAACCTTTTGACAAAGGCCGCGCCCTCTATCAATATAGTCGAATAAGTTCAGTGGATATATTTCTGGATGATGCTTAAAATGGAATCGTTTTTGAAAGGCTTCATCAGTACTTCGTCGCCGCCAACATCAAAACATTTATCTACCTGCCTGGGAACATTGAGCGCCGTGATAAAGATCACGGGCAGGTGCTTTGTCAAAGGATTCGCTTTTATTTTTCTGCATATCTCATAGCCGTCCACTTTTGGCAGCATGATATCAAGAAAGACCATCTTTGGCTTATCATTTTGCAAAACATACAGCGCCTCTTCCCCGCTGCGCACGCAATGGATATCCAGGTGGAGGGCTTTTAACCTTTCTATAAACAATTCCGTCTGATCTTCGTTGTCCTCAACCAGTAAAATATCCATAATTGTCCTCCCCTTTCCTTACGCGTCCGCTGAGCCGGATTTGCCCTCAGGTTTTCCGAAAAGATGGCCTTCAGCGACATTAAATACTTTTACGTCATCCCTGTCTATTATCGTAAGGTTCTTGTCCATCGAATTTGTCACGACCAGATCGCAAATCTTAAGTATCTCCCTGGGTATCCCGTGGCTCAGTTCAAATATTTTTTCTATCGCGGCCTGAGTGAACGGGAACGATCCTTGGCCGCCGGCATCAGCTATCCTTTTGCAGATAAGCTCTTTTGTCTCCTCCAGCGAAAGGGACCCCAGCCACACGGTCTCCACTATCCTGTCAAAAAGAGCCGGCATCTCTCTTTTGAATTTTTCCCTTGTTTGCGAGATCCCGGCCATTACCAGGTATACATTATAGTAGTCCCCTATCGACCGCAGGAACTGCTCAAAGTCCTGAGTGCACTCATGAGCTTCGTCAATCAAAAGGACCACGGTTTTATCGCATTTTTTACATACCCTCTGGAGGTCCAGCAGACTGTATTGATTGGTCCTTTGGGTCCTGCCAAGCAGCGTTGCCGCGACCATATTAATAACCTCACCCGCCTGCTCGGGCGGACGGATTATGTATATCGGATAAAACGGGTTCTTCAGGTTGTTTTCAAGCCACCTGAGCAAGGTGCTTTTGCCGGCACCTAGGCCTCCGATGATCAAAACATGCCCTGACCTTGCAGAAAGTTTTTGCATTATTATAGAGATATCCAATTTGTGCCCCGCGAACGTGTCGGGAATTATGCTCAGCGAAAACGGGTTCTTTTTCCAGTTCATCATTTCAAACCAGGAACTCTGCTTTTCCGTCAATTTAGAAATATTGAGCCTTGTACCGCAAAATAAACAGAACTCTGCATGAGAAGGATTAAGTTTGTTGCATTCGTAGCATTTTATCTTCTCTTTCCTGAATTTACTTATGATCCAGGACAAGTTAACGAGATGCCCAAAGTTAGAAAAAAGATAATATGTGACAAGCCCAAAGAGCGTTAATACCCCCCAGACAACCGCCAGATAAAAAATGAAACTCCAAAAACTCAGCTGCTCGACAAAAGAACGCTCTTCTGCCGAAACGTTGCGCGGCTCAACGATATCCCGATGCGGCGGCAATATTTGGCTGCGGCGGATGCTCTCTCTCTTAGGCGCAACCCTTCTTGTTGGCTCCGATTTTCTGACGGGTGGCGCGGCGATTATTTCTTTTGGCCTTTCAACACCTTTCCCTTCATTTACGATCTGATTAAGAAGCCCCACGGCTTTTGTGTTCCCGGGATCTATCCTTAGGATAGTCTTTAGGTCCAATACAGCGCCCGTATTGTCTCCGACAAAGTATTTATTCGAAGCGCTCTGGTACAGATCTTCCACGGTATCACCGAAAAAACAGGTCTGCGCCCCCAAACACGCAAAGACTGTAAGCACCGCCAACAAAGTACGCTTTTTAAGCATATAATCCTTCCTATTTCAGTTTTTCGATTATCGAGATCTTTCTTAAGAGATCCCGCGCTGTTGTGTTTGACGGGTCTTTGCCAAGGGCCTGCTGCAGCATATTCTTAGCCTCGCTGTATTGTCCCAAAGTGACCAGTTTGATGGCCTGAGCGGTGTCTTCCTTTGAATCAAGCTTTAGCTTGTTTGATATCCTCTCGGCCAGTCCCGCTCTTGCCTGGTCCGAAAGCCGGAGCGCTTCCATATTGCTCTGGTCGATCTTTAGCACTTCCGAAAATGCGATGAGCGCCTCGATATATTTGCCCAGCTTAAGCTGGTCTTTTCCGGCATTCATCAGCCGCCGGATCTCGTCTTTGCGCTCGGTCTTTCTTTCCTGGACGATCATGGTAAGAAAACTGTTTTCCATTTCTCTCTGTGACTTGTCAAACCCAAGCCTTGCTTCTTCGTTTAGCGGATCAAGATCGAGAGCTTTCTGGTACTTAAGGATCGCATCGGAATAATTTTCGCTCTTGTAATAAGCGTTGCCCAAAGCAATGTTCTCCATTATGGTCTTTTTTATCGGATCCTGCGACCCGAACTTTATCGACACGCTGACCTGATGTGTTGCGCCAAGATCGACATGGGGAGAATAGGCATAATCGATAGACAAAAAGTCCACGTTTATGCCGACACCGCCCCGCAGACTGTTTCCGTAAGAGCCTCCCCGAAGCACAAGGATATCATGGATAAAATATTCGGCTCCGATGCATATTTTGGTCCCGTCCGCATAATAGACAAGATCGGTCCCGATGTTCAGATATTTGTCAAAGAGTTTGGTCGCGTACGATGCACCGGCTCTTGCCGTAAGAGGCAGAGATGTTGTCTCGGAAATGAACCGAAGCCCGGGCCCTAAGTTGAGAACAGATGCTCCCACCGAGAGTTTCGGGTTAAGGATATATTTTATACCGCCGTCCACCGCATAGGTGGATGCGCTTACGTTTTCAAGCCGTTCATTGATGGATTTGACCGAAAGTCCCCAAAAAAAGTTTTCCCTGAACTTGTTCGCGATCCCGATATTTATACTGCTCGCGCTTGTCGAAAATACTGATGCCATAGTTCCTGAATTGTCATATCCCTGTATATCTCCCGAATCCAAAAGCGAGTACCCTATCGCAAGGACTCCGGCTTTGGTCGGCATTGCAAAAAGAGCGAGACGCTGATTGATACCGCCGAACCACTGGTTGTACATAGAAAGAAGCTGGGGCTGGTTGATCTGCGCGAGACCTGCCGGATTGATAAGCAGACTTGATACATCATCTCCCAGAGCGGTATATGCTTCTCCGAGTGCAAGCGGTCTTGCGCCGCCGTACATCTTTAGATAATCGGCACCGGTTGAAGAACCTATGCCGGCAAGAGAAATGCTCTGGCATAGAAATACGGATATTAATATCGCAAAAATGAATCTAAGCATCTTCATCGTATAATCACCAGCTTGCCTGACTTTTGGTCGCTATCAGTTTTCACCAGAAATACATACAGCCCCGAAACGACATTTTCGCCGGCTTCGTTTGCAACGTCCCACGTGGCCTGCGCGTCCCCGTTTGTTTCTTCGATCGTCTTGATCAGTTCTCCTTTGAGCGTGTAGATCTTTATCGTACACGTTGAAGGAAGATTTGAGAACGTTATGGTCGTGTGGCCCGCGGACGGCTTATACGGATTTGGGAAACAGTATATGTTCGCAAGGGTCGTCGCCGGCATTGCCATAAGACTAAAGGTCGACAGGTGGTTCACGTTGCACGTAACGTTCTTTAATGAAGTATTCACCGTCGATTCCGGATTTAGCACCCAGATATTGTTCACTTCATCAAGATGCGCTATCAACAGAGAATCCGCTCTCATCGCGGGGTTTGTATCATCTACTATGCCGTCGTTGTTGCTGTCACTATAAGGTATCGTAATGGCCGCTTCGGCGCTAAAACTTGAAATGATCCTGCTGCCTGCCCTGTCGTATATTTCAAATTCTCTCATAGAGGAATCAATAGGATATTTGAACGGGTCAGACTCAGCTTGCACTTTTATTCCCGCTATCTCTATCTTTGCCGGGTCCACGACAATGGGATCTGTTCTTGGATCAATGCTTATCTTTATGTAGTAATCCTGCGCCAGAGCACCGGCAGGCAAAGATATCTTTGTTTTTCCGTCGCTTCCAATGAAAACATTTGAGTTTGACCTGTTTGAAATGATGGAAAATTCCCCTGAAAACGGCTCCTCAAAAGATATCCCGGTCAAAGACTTTGCTTCTTTGGAAATTCCTACCTCATATGTATAATTATCTGCCATCTCTGAGTATGGTATAAGAACAACGTTGTTTTGCCCGGCCCAGGAAAAAGTGCCCAGCACATTCGTTTCAATGGTCGCACCCTCGTTATCTTTTATCGCTTTAAGGGTAAATGCGTTTTGTACGGAAGAAGGGTCCATAGGTTTTGAAAAAACAACCGATATATGCGCCTCTTTGCTGACTCCGGTCGCTTTATCCGCAGGGATCAGGCTTGTCACAACAGGAGCCGAAGTTTCTGCCGTCACGTTAAATGTGTTAGAAGCCGCGCTCAAAAGGGAAGCAGCTGATGCTCTGAGAAGACATCCCGAACTGATCCAATTAACGGACAGGTCCGAAAAGACAGCTTCCCCGGAACAAACGGTCTTAGACAATGTGCCTGACAGGGCCGCGGAAGCAGAACTTTCGAGCGAAACAACAACGATTGTGCTGTTGTCTTCCGTCACCGTATTGCCCAGGGCGTCCTTGACCCTCACCGCAGGATAAGGAAAAATGACAGTTGCCGTTTCGGTCGTAGAAGGCTGGGTAGAAAATGTCAGGCGCTCTGCGACAGCGGGAGAAATATCAAAAGAATCTGAAGTACATGTGGCCAGTGCTGAGGCGGATGCGATCAGGCTGTAAATGGCGCTTGATTTGTCCAGACTTATGTCCGAAAATATGGCTTCACCGGAAGAAACTGTTTTTGTGAGCGTTCCCGACATTGTGGCCCCGCCCGGGTTTGAATAAAGGGACAAAGTGATCTCTGCAACTTCATTTGAGACGACAGTATTGCCGTATGCATCTTTTACGGCTACTTTGATCGAGGGATCTATCGCAGAACCTGCGACAGCGCTTGTCGGCTGGACGCTAAAGCTAAGTGCCGAACCGGCAGAAGCGGTTATTGAAAAAGCTGATGAAGTTGCCTGTGTCAGACCGGTTGCTGAAGCAATCAGTGTGTAGCCTGACCCCGATTTGTCAAGGCTTATGCCGTCAAATGTCGCAATACCGGACGAAACAGTTTTGACCTTAGTTCCCGACAGAGTGCCTCCGGAAGGATTTGTTCCTATACCCAGAGTAACTACCGTAGTACTGTCCGTTGAATCTAAGTTGCCCAAATTATCGAGCACCTGGATCTCGACCGTGGGAGTAATCACAGCTCCCGCCTCTGTCGTGCAGGGTTGCGCAGCAAAGCCCAAGGCAGTCGATGTATTTTTCCATGCCGCATATCTGTAAGTCGTACCAAGCGCATTTACACCATTTGCACTGCCCACATGAAAATCGTCCGCGTTGAGCGAAGTGATCTCATTTGAAGCATTAGCTGTATTGGTAAAATACTGCGAATTATCTGCCCCGATATTGGAATTTCTCTGAACGGCTCCGTTTGACGCCTCCGGACGTTTTACCCACACCGCCGCCGGTCTAAACCCTATACCTGATATCGTGTTATCAGCCGTGCCGTCTCCTGTGTAAGAACCAACTTTAAACTGTCCCGCAGTGTTTTTGAAAGCGCAATAGTAATACAAAGTTGCAGCCGTATTAACTTCGGAAGAAGTACCCACCTGAAATCCGCCGGAGTCAAGCGATTTTATTCTGTTCGAAACGTCCGCGGCCGCGGAAAAGAAAGCGGTTGTATCCCCTGCCATCGAAGACGTTTTAAGCACGGCAGAAGTAGCGCCTGTGCCTTTGATCACTACCAGGTCCGGCTGAAAACCGAGAGCGCTGATCAAACGATTGTCCTGGCCGTTGCCTGTATAAGCTCCAATCGCAAAATTTTCCGACTGATCCGTCTGAAACGCGGTCCATCGGTAAGAAACGCCGTTTGTGTTTACCACCGCATTTGACCCTACTGAAAAACCGTTGTCATCTATAGACAATATCGCTCCGGCAAGATTTGCGGTTGCCGCTGCCATGTATGCTGTGCTGTTTGACGGCATGGCAGACGTACAAAAAACAGCATAATTTGCAGTATCAGCTTTGATAAGCACCATGGAAGGATTGAATGGAATCCCGGTTATTGATTTACTGGTGCCGTTCCCAAAATACGACCCGTTGGACATCATAAAGTTGCCGCTGAGAACAGGCGCTGTCGCGCCTGTGAAGGCGGCATAGTAGTATGTCTGAGAACTATCGTTGACCCTTGATTGGCTGCCGACAAAAAAACCGTCCGACTCCAGAGTTGAAATGGAATCAGTAACGTTGGCGGCGGCCGTAAAGAGCTGGGACTCGTCGCCGTAGCTCTTATCCGTACGCAAAACCGCGGGATTTGAAGAAGTAGTTTGTTTAAGAAAAATGAGATCCGGTTTAAAGCCTACACCGGTTATCGAATGGCCTATTCCCGTGCCGGAATAAGTCCCGACAGCCATGCTGCCCGCGGCAGACTTAAAAGCGACATAGAAATAATCGCTTCCGGACTGATTGACCTCAGCGGCGCTGCCCGCGATGAACCCCTGAGAAGTAAAACCCTTTATCCTCGATGCAACCTGGGCGGCTGTATAAAAATGCTGGCTTACGTCATAGGGCATTGCGGAAGATCTCCAAACAGCGCGCGCGGCAAAATCAGCTTTTACAAATACAAGGTCCGGCTGAAACCCAACATCAGTAACTTCCCTGCTTGTATTGCCGTCACCCGAATACGAGCCAACCTTGAAATCGGCTCCTCCGCTCCCGGAAAACGCGACCCATGTATAGCGTACATTCGCCGTGTTCACCAGAGAGTTTGTTCCTATCGAAAACCCGTCATTGTCCAGGGAAGATATGGCGCCCGAAAAATTCACGGCGGCATTTTCAAAATACGCGGTTGAATCTCCGGCCATTGCGGACGATTTCCAAACAGCACGGCCGGAAGACGCGTCCGACTTGATAATTACAAGGTCCGGCCTAAAACCCGCCCCAGTTATACTTTTTTCCTGTCCTGTTCCGACATAATATCCGGTTTGAAGCGAAAAAGCGTGGCAAAAAGACGTGAAGACAAACAGCGAAAACAGAAGGACAGAAAGGGCCCGTATGCTTCTCTTAATTTCTATTGCCAAGATATTATATATGATAAACGAGCATATATTCCAAGTCAAGCAGTCGGTCTTCCGGTATTATTCTGCGGCGGGAGCCATCGGTTTGGTTATCATATAAGGGTAATAACCTAAGCTTTCAAGGTTGTCCATCAGTTTTGCCGCGTTTTCCTTCTTGCCGAAAGCCCCGACCTGAAGAGAGTATCCCACTCCATCCCTGTGGTATAAGACCGGATCGAGCCCGATTAACCGCAGTTTTTGCTGCATCTTTTCAGCCGATAACCTGCCGCCGACATTTGATATCCTGACCACGTAATATAATTCCCCAGCCTCGCCTGAAGTAAATTTTTGACACGCAGCCTCTGCAGGGAATGCTTCAATGCTAAAGATAACAGGCGGCACGGTTTTTCGCTTGACTGACGGCATCTGCGAGACGCTCGTCTCGGTTGCCATATAAGAGTCGTAACCGTAGCTTCTGAGCTTATTTAGGAGCTTGGTCGCATTTACTTTGTTGCTGAACACGCCTACCTGCATAGAGTATCCTACTCCTTCCTCGTAATACAAGATCGGGCTAAGCCAGATCGCCTGCAGCTTTTGTTCGATCTTTCGTGCTTCAAACAAGTTTGCTATGTTCAATATCCGGACTTTGTATGCCGGATTGCCGGTGTCAACAACAGGAAGCGGGACGGCCTCAACAATTTTTTGTATCGCTTCAACACTATGGGGTTTTGGCAAGACAGCTTCTGCCGATACTATATTGGCCGTCTTTACCTCTTTTGACGTTATTTTAACGGGTTGTGCTTCCTCACTGAGTGTAACCTGGCTTGCCGGTTTCTTTGCCGCTTTTTCTTCCGATTGATAAGATATGGAAATGAAATGGGCGGGACTTTCGGGATTGTCGGTAAACGGATGATACGCGTAATCTATCTTGAACCCGCTCAAATTAAGGCCTATTCCGGCTGTAGGATTGTTCGAGAGCGTTGAAGCGGCGCTGATCATCTGGTCAAGTCCCGCGCGCAGGCGGACATATTTGTTCAAGCTCCATTCCGCGCCAATGTGTACGGGGCTTGGAAGATTTCTTCCTGGAGAAAAGTCCGCGTCCAGAGCGAGGATGATATTGCCTTTATAAACCTTTGCGGCAGTTCCTGCCTTTACGGTCATAGGAATATCATCCTGGGCGCCCGAAGACCACGATATTTTTGTCGGGAGAACGTTCTGCGCATTTAAGCCGAACGACAGGGAATCGCTTAACGTATATTTTAGACCAAAATCCATGTCAAATCCTGTCCCGCTGTTGACGGTAGACCCCAGGAATCCTTTGTTGAATATTTTGAAGTTGCTTCCGATAAATACTTTTTTTTCGTCAAAAAGCCTGCTTGCATCCATTGCGTAAGAAACAAAATACAGGTTATCGTAATAGTCAAAGTAGGATATCCCAGTTGCTGAAGGCGAAGGTATTTGTCCGCTGCCGGTAGAGATCACTCCAAAACCGAGATTGCCAGACTTGAAGGGGGTTGAACCGGAAAATAATATATACGGGAGCTCGTTGCCGAACAAAGAAGTATACATGCTTGTAGCCTGCCATCCCGGCAGTCCGGCAAGTCCCGCGGGATTCATAAATACGCTGTTTCCGTCGTCCGCTACCGCGACAAACGCCTTCCCCATGCCCATCGGACGAGATCCCGCTCCTATCTTCATGAGGTCTTCGGTAGCTGGCAATGCAAAAACCGCTGAAGATAAAAGAAAAATACTCAAGGATAGTATCGTTATCTTTTTCATCTCGAAATAGCGATCCTTCCTCTTGACAGAATTTTTCCGGAAGCCCTGTCAATGACCCTGCAGAAGTAGAGCCCGTTTGGCATTCTCTCGCCAAAAGTACTCATGCCGTTCCATGCAGCAGTGTTATCCCCTGCCCTGCCGCCGTTAGCTCCCGAAAGATAGTTTTCTCTAAATATCAGTTCGCCGGAAATATTGAATATCAGCAAAGAAGTATCGGCATTGGAAATAAGCGCATAGATAATAGTCGTTGGGCCGGTATCGGGATTGAACGGGTTTGGAGTATTATAAAGTGTACCAATCACCGCCAGTGTCTTTATCGTGAGCCCTTCGGCAAGAGAAGCCGTGGTCGCATCACTGTTGGTCACGACAACATTCCATTTGCCGGTAATTTTTCCGACAAGATCAAAATTACACAGGATCTCCGACGTGCTGATCACGATCACGCCGGTTGCGGGAAGATCGGTCTCTCCTGTTTTTGTGAGCGTGGCCGCAGCTCCGCTCAAGAACCCGGAACCGGATATCGCAACGCTCAAAGTACCGGTGTTATATCCCCAGTCAGGTGAGATAGAAGTTATCGAGACCGACTGCGCGGACACGCTTGTTGATAAAAAACCCTGCCATATATTATATGAAGACCCTAGAAATTCACCGAGATCATATGCCTGAACGAGTCCTGTCAGTTTGTAAGCTGAAGACACTCCCTCATCATTCATTGATGCAAAATTGTCGGAAGTGATTATATACGAATCGCTCTCTCTATACCCCAAAGTGCTCACGGCCGCAAAGCTTGCCTCGACAAAAACCACAAAAGACGCTATTAGCAATATAAGTGTAAAACATTTCTGCATTATACATAAACCTTTCGAAGACCTTTAGTCTTTCTGCAACTTCAGAAGAGACTTTATCTCTTCGATCTGCCTTTTCAGCTCTTCATTTTCCTGCTTTAGCTTTTTCATCTCCAGGAGCATTAGTACGGATATGCGGTCGTACTTTACGCTTTCAGGCTGATTGTCCCTATCAAGCACTACCAGCTGCGGAATTACTTTATTGACATCTTCGGCTATAAGCCCGAAATCCCGCGTTCCCTGCTTTTTCCAGGTAAACGAGACCGGTTTTAGATCGTATATTTTTGTTGAATCAACTTCGAGAGAAGATACGTCTTTTTTATACCGCAAGGAAGAAGTGTTCTTTATGAGATTTCCATCAACGTCTATACCAACAGCTGTCCCGCTTCCTTCGCTCATTGATGTAGCGTTAACGGTCCCAGAAAGATACAGGTTTGCCCATCTGATGTCACTTGCCCCGAGGCTGTATTCGCTGCCCGTCTCATCAGGGACAAGCGGCCAGTTGAACACAAATGCTCCGTTTGCCATATCTGCTACCAATGTCGCAGAATTCGAAAAATCTGTTTTTGCGAACATTATCTGAGGATTATCAGTCCCCGATTTATCAACTATCGCTAATTTATCATATATTCCAAGACCATAGGGAAAAGGCATTACCTCTGGCATGCTGCTATAACCAGTCCCATTTAGAACCGGAATCGAAACATTCAAACCGGGAACAAAAAACGAAAGGTCAACCGCCCATTCCTCTGTTCTTAAAGGAGTGGCGGTATTTGTCCTCAGTAAAGCTTCTTGGCTGACAATTAACGATGACGCGTTAATTGTTCCCGTAGTTGTAAGCCGGACAGATCCCAAATCAATATCTTTTGAAGCTCCTGTATAAGGAATATAGGTAGTTGAAGCGTGCGACGCTGTTTCAAATGTTGACAATACCGCATTCATAGCTGCTGTCGTCTCAAAGGTACTTAAAGCTGCATCATTAAATACACCCGTCAGATGAGAGCCGTCACCATAATGCGTTCCAGCTATCGATGCGGCGCTTATACTGCCGGTTGAAGTAATATCCTTAGCGGTAAAATCCCTATAGACCTCATCATCATCACTATACAAACTCAAATTTTGCGACATTTTAAGAGTAGTGCTTTCATAGTCATATTTGAGATCGACAGCTGACATGCTTTTCGCAGAACTGTCATAATGCCCTAATGTAACAGTCACCTGCTGTTCCGAATCTTGGTTGAACATTGCCAAAGAGCCTAAAACCATGCCAACTTTCCTACCGAAAATAGCATTTACGGAAGGGATCAATGCCGGAGCGGTTATATCCACATCTGGACCCATATTCACCGTAAAAGTTTCTGTCGTCAATATCCAATAATCGGTGACAGTCCCTGAAGTAAGTCCGGTATCGAATTTTGGACTACCGTTTGTGACAGTCTGCGGTGTTGTCTGATCAAGGGCTAAATAGTTGGCTTGTGAATGCACAGCTGTTTCAAACGTTCCGAGTGATGCATCTGTAGCATAATAAGATGCGCTCTGCCCGTTTAATTGATTTGCATTCCCTGCCGTCGTTGCATAACCCGCACTTCCAGCCGTTTCCGCTGTCGTCGCGCTTGTAGCAATGACCCCTGTTAGACTTGATCCGTCACCGTAATGTTTTCCCGCTATGGATATAGCGCTTATACTAGCCGTGCTTGTTATATCTCCGGTGACTGCCAATTTTTTGTCAAACGTGTATCCCAGTATATTGGCATCGCTCGCGGCAAAGTTATAATAGCCGGAAGCATCGAGTTGCTGTGTTACATAATTGGCCGAATCCAAGGTAGTGTTGAAACCATAAAATTTGAAAGAAGGATTTGTAGTTATATCGTTTTCGCCAATAGTGAAATTTGTTATTCTCGATGTGTCATCCGTATCGTATATTTGAAGACTTGAATCTATCCAAAGAGTGTCGGTCGAGGGAGTAAATTCAAGCGCACTTTGGAGCGCATCATCCGATATTCCAAGAACAAATATCGAAGATGTTCTGCCCGTAGGCGCAATTAACAGCAGACCGCCTGCATTTATAATCCCATAATTAGGAAGCACCGAACTCGTCGGCCTTAAGGTAGGAATATAGCCGATTCCTAATCCTGTTAAGTCGATTTCTCCGAATGTCCAGTAGGAATTGGACGTCCCGACCGTAGAATTTACCCCTGCCGACACGATACCTGTGGTGACCAAGTTATTGCTCCCCAGATTGAGAGCCGCCGATGCTCCCGTGTACGGAACATAGGTAGTTGAAGCGTGAGATGTTGTTTCAAACGTTGCCAGTGCACTCGTCGGCGCGTAATAAGATGCGCTCTGACCATTTAATTGAGTTGCGTTTCCCGCAGTCGTTGCATAACCTGCACTGCCCGCTGTCTCTGCAGTTGTCGCAGATGTCGCTGTAGTTGCAGAACCTGCCGTTGTTGCATAACCCGCACTGCCCGCAGTCTCCGCCGTTGTCGCGGATGTTGCCGTAGTTGCAGATCCTGCTGTCGTTGCATAGCCCGCACTACCGGCTGTTTCAGCCGTTGTAGCGGACGTTGCTGTAGTTGCTGAACCTGCAGTCGTTGCATACCCCGCACTGCCTGCTGTCTCTGCCGTTGTCGCGCTTGTTGCAATGACCCCTGTCAGGCTTGAGCCATCGCCATAATGCTTACCTGCAATAGACGTAGCGCTTATACTAGCCGTGCTTGTTATATCTCCGGTGACTGCCAATTTTTTGTCAAACGTGTATCCCAGTATATTGGCATCGCTCGCGGCAAAGTTATAATAGCC
>Ga0265297_10000936_pt1 | contig 76151 bp, 65 predicted proteins | sample Munlanlwell13791_FD_192502 | JGI IMG/M metagenome (GOLD analysis project Ga0265297, IMG submission 192502) | Leachate microbial communities from a municipal landfill in Southern Ontario, Canada - Leachate well 137-91 | ecosystem: Engineered > Solid waste > Landfill > Unclassified | place...
GGTATGAATTGTCCTGTGCTTCCCCATGAAGTAACTGGTGGGTTGAGAATAGCCTGGTGGACAAGCGTCTTGGGAATAACTTGTTTTGCTGCACTGAACAATTGCAGAAAACCCGGCCAGATTGCTTTCTGGAATTCATCGGTTACCCTTTTTACCGGGCACGGCGTGTCGATTGACGGGAAATGGTCACCACCCATTATTTTGTTATACTGATGGACTCCCGGCTTGCCCAATCCCTGCATGCCCAGTAAACAGACTTCCAGCCTGGCAGGTTCGTGTGAATATGGTCCCCTGATATAGGAACCGCCATAATAATGCACCGTAGAAGTTACCTTTCGAGCCCATTCTCTGGCTAATGCTTTGATAGTCCATTCTGGGACGCCACATTTCTGTGATGCCCATTCGGGTGTCTTGGGCACTCCGTCTTCTTTGCCCATAACGTAATCTGAGAATTTGTCAAAGCCAACTACATGTGTTGCTATATAGTCCTTGTCATAGGTGCCTTTTTTTATCCAGGTATAAGCTATCGCCAGGTGCAAGGCAGCATCAGTATTGGGTAATATTGGTATCCATTTATCGGCATGGATGGCTGCTGCGTAATTGAGGTCTGGACAGATGAAGACCTGCTTCTTGCCGATATTAGTCCAGTAATATAGGATCCTGGTCGGGAACTGGCTGCCAAATCCCCAGGGATTGGTCTCCAGGTCGGCCCCGATATGTATCAGCAGTTCGGTATGCTGGGTAACATCGTGGAGCACATTGTCGGCCGGCCTCATGTGTCCGCAGTCTATGTTTCCTCCCCACATATGTGCCGTGCCCCAGTACCAACCTTCCCAGCTATCTGGGTTCCTGACAGTCAGTGTATAGCCTCCTATCATTTCCATAAGCAACATCTGGCATGCGTGGGGACCATGTATTGTTTTAGTTTCACCATGCCCGTCGCCATGGCAGAGTACAGTATATGGGCCATATTTCTTCTGCACCCGTTTAATCTCGTTAGCTATGATGGTAGTGGCTTCATCCCAGGAAATCCTTTTATATTTGCTTTTACCGCGGTTCTGAGGATTCCTCTCTCCATTCGGGTCCCAATCGATCCTCTTAAGTGGATATTTAATTCTGTTGGGAGAGTAAACACGCTTCTTATAAGCAAGCTGATAAGGCGCTATTAAATTTTTGAGAGGAACTTCGTAGACCTTGCTATCTTTTTCGATTTTCCAGGGACGGATCTCTTCCTTAGTGTACTTTTCTTCGTAGTGGTGTGGCCGAATCCTGATTATTCTGCCATCCTTTACGTCGACCGCTGAAGGGTCGCTATTAGCAGCGAAAGAACACTGCCCCAGTGATTTAAATACTGTTTTTACTGAGTTCTGGGCTGACTTCTTTTTGGCAACCGTGACTTTACCCACACCTGACTTTTTTCCTGCCATATTGATAATCCCTCCTTTTTGGTCAGTATTTGATGACACTTTCAGAACTCTCAAGCGGTTTAATTTGGTTTCCATTTTCCGGCCTCGGCATTAGTAGACAATGCGCTATTTCCAAGCTGGCAATCTCACTATTGAGTATGTCGGAGACATAACTACAACAGTCTAGTTGCATAAATTCAACTATACCTTAAGGCATAATCAAGCTCTAAGCACTGCGTCGCTAGAACTCAATATCTAACCTATTTGTAGTCAAAAATAGTTATCGTCGAGCTATTTTGTTTATAACTAGCTTGTTTAAATTAGACAAAATTTAAGGTATCCATGGGTCGACCCACTTAGTGTATTCTACTTTCCCATTCATTACTAGACTTATGGAACAAGGATTAAACACCATATGGTTGATTCCGAAAGTCTCGGCCCCACCCATTTTGGCAGTTCCTCTCACGGTTTCAATAGTCGTCATATTTTCCCAGGTGTTCTTTACATCGGTGGGATCCAGACTTTGTGCCTTCTCTATTGCTTGCGCTAGACACCACACGCAGTCCCAAGCCTCGGCTGCATCCGCATCGCAGGTAGTTTTATATTTTGCTTCCCAGCGTTTCACCATTTCCTTTACCATTGGAGGGGCATCAGGTGCATATGCGTCATAGCCAGCGTAAATAAAATCTGTTGCGTATTCCTGGCTACCAATCATTTTTATGATCAGGTTCGGATCCCCAGGAATAGCGGCAATTATAGGACCACTGTAACCTAACTGTCGGCCCTGTTTAATACAATTAGCTGTATTATCAGGCATTTTCAAACCTTGATCTACTGCATCGGGTTTCTGCATCATTACTTTAGTCCATTCTGCTGAATACTCTGGTGCCTCAAATGGGTGAATCTGTGGATCAAAGGTTGTAATTCCACGCGCTTTGGCTATACTTGAAGACAAACCATATACAGCATTCGCTCCCGGTTCATCCTCTACAATAAAACCAGTCGATTTAACCGAAGGATATTTCTCCAACAGTACCTCCCAAAGAAAAGGTACAGGAGCGGCAAAGCCATAATTGGATGCGAAAGTATAAGGTTGCTCAGGACTTACTATGGCAGTTCTACCTGAAGCATATAAAACCTTCTCCTTTTCGGTAACAGATGCTATAGAATCTACTATCATAGGTACTACACCACCAAAAACGAACTTTACTTTGTCCTGATAAACGAGTTTGGTGGCTGCGTCCACAGCTCCAGCAGCAGACTGCTTGTTATCCTCAGCAATTAACTCAATCAGATATTTCTCCCCTTTAACCGTGATACCGCCTTTCTCATTAAGCCAGTCAGCACATAATTGGGCAGCATCTCTCTCCATTATGTCATGTGCCGAACCAGGACCGCTAAGCCCCCATATACTACCCATTTTTAATATTTTGGCTTCTGGAGTTGGAGTCGGGGTTGGAGTCGGGGTTGGAGTCGGAGTTGGAGTCGGAGTCGGTTGAGTACAACCACTGAGAATTAATCCTGATACTAAAATAGTCACTACCAATATAATAATTAACTTTTTCATCGTCCCCCCTATGTTTTAAATTACGTCACCATGAAATTGTATGTTTTTCTTTTGCAATCTCTACAGTAAATACATCACCTCCTTACTACAAATTTGTACTAGGGAACTTTATTACTCACCTTTGTACCCTAACTCTCGAGAAATCTCCAGTGCGCAGCTCTTGATAGCTTGTGCTACTTCGCTCACTTTCTCACGAGCTAGACGCACAGAAGGACTTAAAACTCCAATAGAACCTACCAGATTCCCTTCGTTATCCCTTAGTGCCGCTGAAATGCTCCTTACACCCACAGAATACTCTTCATCATCGAATGCAAAACCATCTCTTTTAACAATCATAAGGTGTTTTTGTAAATCATCAAGATCTGTTATTGTATTCGGTGTATGACGTTCTAAAGTTCTGCCGTCATAGTATGTTTTAAATTCGTCGTCTGTCATATCGGTGAGAATCATTTTCCCGACTGCCGTGCTATGCAATGGCATATAAGTACCTTCATCTGGAACTACTTTTAAAAAGTGATTTGCATGAAATGTTTCAGTAATAACAGCTTTTCTCCCATCCCAAATTGCTAGAATTATAGACTCATCAATAAGCCGACTTAACCTGACTAAGTGAGGAATAGCTATATCTCTAATGTCGAGTCTACTCTTAATCTCTGCGCTGAAATCTAAAAATCTTATGCCAAGGGAATACTTCCCCCTTCTTTGGTTTTGTTTAAGATAACCGTGCTTGACCAGAGTCGCAGCAATTCGATTAACCGTGCTTTTATTTATCCCAGACAATCTAGATAAGTCTGATATACTCATTTTCTCTTCTTTGCTGCCTATAAATAAATCTAAGATTTTAATTGCTTTTTGAAGTGTTTGCATTGCTGGTATATCTCAAATAAAGAAAGACTTATTCTTTAATCTATTACCTTTTATCCCATTTACAGTTTATTTGCATTGCCTCTTAATTCTACAATTCTACTTTTCCTTCTGACTCCACTATCTCAACTAGAAGCTCTACGAGGTCACTGATAATAGCTGAGAGGAACTTCTCACCACTTTTTGCGCTTGCGACAGTCGCGTCACCCATTACTCCGGATGAACCTCTAGCTCTGTTTGGAAGTTTGACACGTGAATGGAAAAATAGTTTTTGAGGAGCAAAAAAATCAGGAAAAACCCATTTCTTTGATACTGAAAAGGTAGGGAAATCCTTTTTGGCAAACTCCATATTGACATTCTCTGGTTGAATAACTAAAGAAACCGAGGTTTCTAGCTCTTCGGCATGAAACATACAGCTTGATTGACGTTCTGCCTGAATAGTAGATGAACCTAGATCCCACCAGTTAAGAGCGTACAAGCCAGCTTTTGGAAAGTCCAGGCAGACTGTCCAAAGCGCTGTGGTAAGAGGAGAACTATTAGGAAAATGTCCGTTAATAAATACAATATTCGAAAATCCGTTTTTTATAAAACTTCGAGCAATTCCTTCAAATAATGCTACTACTGTATCTGTAGGTGGTCCGATAGTTCCAGGGAAATCACGAAAGACCGGGATACTTGTATAATGGATAGTGGGAGCTACCAAAACTCGGATTTTGCGCTTGTTAGCCTTTATTGCTGCTTGCTGACTTATATAGGTAGTACAGCGAGAGTCAACATTGATCGGAAGGTGAAGGCCATGTTGCTCCGTAGAGCCGGTGGGCACAAGCACTACTACAGGCTGCGTTAATACTTGTTCAATTTCATGCCAGGTCATTTCATCAAGCATAATTTTCTTCATAACAAGTTCCTCCTCTTTAATTCTAAGTTTAAAACAGCTCCTTTAGTAGTTTACGCTGATAATAAAGGGATTTAGCTAAATTTCGACAGTACTATATCACCCAAATGAACATCAATTCTGGTATTCGCTTTTAGCTCTTTTGGTGTGTAATCCTTGTGCTTAATTTGTACTGTATAATCCTTGTTCTCGGTTAGCCCCTCAAATTCGAAATCGCCGTAATTATTAGTCCTGGTTGTCCTTTTCTCTTCATCACCAATCAGATTCACCGTCACATCACCAGCACATTTATCGATATCTCCGAAAACTACACTACCGGAAACAAAGCGTTTGGGCATGTTGACATATAGCACCTTCTCTTTCATCCCAAACTCAGAACGAAGCGGCTCTGCTTTTTCAGTAGCTAACCGTTGCGATATCTCACTCTTGGGATCATCAAGATCTCCAAATATCAACGCATTGGTCGGACAAAATTCAACACATCTGGGCTCTTTCCATCCTTGATCAAGTAAATGCGCACAAAAAGTACATTTCTGAGGCAGTTGTAACTCCTCATTCCAATAAATAACACGGTAAGGACATGATGCTACTATCTCTTTATGCCCCTTTGCTTTAACAGGATCAATAATGACTATTCCATCAGGACGCTTATACACAGCGCCGTCGGGTGACTGCTTGACACATACAGGATCATCACACTGCATACAGGGTATTCGAATATAGGCCATCTTAACCTTGGGAAACGCACCTCGTTCACGTTCCACAATCCTCATCCAGAAATGCCCCGAATACGGCTGCGCAGCCGAATAAGGTGGATAATCATTACCACAAAATTCATCACGACAGGCTAAAAAACAGCCGTAACAGCCATTACATCTGTTCATATCTACCAGTAATCCATATCTCGCCATGTGATTATGCCTCCCACTTTTCAATTTCGATAAGACATGAGTTCGGCGCCATACCCGGCACATTTTTAGACATAAGCCGGTCAGAAGTAAGCAAGTTCACACAGCCACCCCTGTCCAACGTATAAGGCTTACCTGGCTCCGAAGGGTCATATTTACTGCTGGAACAATAGCTGTGAATTACCCCGGGCCTGACTCGTTCAGTAACCAATGCAGCACAAAGAACCGACGCCCGATCATTGTAAAGCCTGATGATATCCCCATTTTTAATACCCCGTGCTTCGGCATCCTGCGGATGGATACGAGCCGACCAGTAATAATACCCGTTCTTAAGCTGGCGATGAGCCGGAATATCGTTAACCCAGGAACCCTCTTTATCAAAATGGCTATGGAAAGAATATCTGGGATGCGGCGATATCATTTGCAGAGGATACTTCTTAGCCAGTTCAGAGCTGTGTCCTTCCCAGCTTGGAATGTAATGAGGAACCGGTGGTCTCTCCTTATCATCAGGGGTATGCTGCTTAAGGTCTTCGGAAGCAAATTCTATTTTACCGCTGTAGGTTCCCAGCTCATGGGATTTATCCGTGCCCAGCTTTGGATTAAGAGTATCATAAGTATCGCATTTCCTCCCCTCATAATACCAGCGAAATGCAGGCTTGAATTCATAGGGCTCTGGAAGAGGTACTATATAGTAACCCTTCTTTAAAAATTCCTCCCAGGAGATATACTTGGGCAGATCGGATATTTCGAAATAAGCCTTAACCCAGTCATCTTCTAACTTGCCCCCATCCGAAAAGTCTTCCCAAACTCCCAGGCCTTTTGCCAATTGGGAAAATATCCAGTAATCTGATTTAGATTCCCCTAACGGCTCAATGCACTTTTTCTGATATGCAATGACCCGATAATTAGAGCCAGTGACGCCCCATTTAAGGTATCCTCCTGCTTCTCCAAATTCCGCTATATCATTTCGTTCCAGATTGGTGCATGCCGGCAAAACAATATCAGCAAACTTAGTTTCAGTACACCACCAACAGTCCTGATTAACTACAAATTCAAGCTTAGGACTCTGATACATTTTTACAATTTTGTTTCCCTCGGTCATGGTACCCATAGAAGCACCACCATAACGGTAAAACATCTTTACTTCCGAGCATCCCGGCATAGGATAAACAAATTTAGTAAATTGTTGTTCCAACTGCTGCCCGCAAAATCCTTCCCCCATCCACTTAACAGGAGGATTCAAGATAGAATCGGCTAAAAGCAATCTGTATAAACGCTGTTGAACAGGATTAATAGCTTTCTTCTTTGCTGCCCGGCTAAAACTCATCATGCCATCGAGATCGGCATAAGCAGGGAAAAAGACTTCATAATTCGCCGGGGCACCATCGGCATTACCCCATAAATTAACGCCCGGCTTGCCCAACCCCTGCATCGCTTGTAGTAATACCACTATTCTGGCCCACTCATGGGCATAAGCTGTCCTGCAGGCACCACCCATGCCAGCACCCATTATCATGGTCCTCTTAGAAGCCCATTCCTGAGCAAGTGCCTCAATTACTCGTGATGGTACGCCACTTACATCTTCAGCCCATTTCGGCGTCTTAGGTATCCCATCCTCTTGACCTAAAACATAGGCTTTAAATTCCTCAAATCCAACGGTACGATTAGCAATATAGTCCTTATCATACGTGTTCTCTTTCATCCAGACATAGGCTATTCCTAAAGCCATAGCAACATCGGTGCCTGGCCTCGGCGCTATCCATTTGTCAGCTATGATTGAAGCAGTATAGTTGCAAAAAGGATCAATAAATACATTCTTTTTACCCGAATCTTTAATCCACTGGAACCAGATTGCCGATTCCTGACCACAATATCCTGCGCGTACATAATCGGGATCAACTGCCCAATAAACTATCATATCGGAATATTTCAAAGTCTCCTCAAGAAGATCAAACTGCTCCGGCATGCCCAATCTCCACCAGAAGCCATATGCATGAGGAGCACCCCAGTGCCAACCTTCCCAACTATCAGGATTGTGCAAAACTTCTGTGAATCCAATAGTGTTAAAGAATCTAAAATAAGGACCGAATCTATATCCTGCAATACCCCAGTTATGATGATCCTGATCAAGTGCAGCAATGGCTGATGGGCCGTATGCCTCCCTGATTCTCTTCATTTCGCTAATTACTATATTCAACGCTTCGTCCCAGCTTATCCTCTCATAGCCAGCTTTGCCCCTTGTTTCAGGATGTCTGTCCCCTTTCGGATCAAATCCAATCCTTTTCATCGGATACAGAATCCTGTCCTCACTATAAATCTGTGTCCTGGCCGCCATAGCACAAGGCCCAACCTTCAGTTTTGCCGGAGGAGAGTACTTTTTGCCATTGGCATCAATTGTCCATGGTTTCAAATCACCCTCTTCAACCACCAGTGGCCGAATTCTGACAATCTTGCTACCTTTTACATACACCAGCACCGGCCCCACAATTGTAGCATTCATGAAAACATGCTCCGCCATAAATTAACTCCTTCCTACATAATTATTAAAATTTAAATAAGTAAGACTTAATCTAAGCAATTCATTATTTTATATTGTCCTCAATTTTTTACTCTCCATCTCTTAACCAATATTTCTTTACAGATTTCCCGGGGCGATTCTTAAACAAACAAAAATAGCCTGCCAACAACCAACAAATAACGCGAAACAAACTCAAATATACGATTTTCAGGATTCTAGCATTAAGACTTACTGTTGTCAATAGTGATTTTCAGTATCACATTATGATATACATATTATAAACTAAACCAGCCTTCAACTAAATAAATAAGTACCCTCTAATGATCTTAATTTCTCATACAGCAAATCAAAGTTCACTTCTTAAGCATAATAATTAACATCACCATCCCCTAATGTGAGACAAATACAACATTATTTGATATACAATATCATTACTTAAAAATATCTTTGAAATTTTTGCTTTCAATTATTCAGCAAAAAATAACTGTTAAATCGTTCCCCGCACATTGAAAATAATTGTTTTACTTTAGAAATAATATAAAATCGACAGCGCAAATGCTATTCGCAGGAAAACACTCTACCAATTATTATATAATACGAAAAAAGTCAACATGCTACCCGCACATAAGCGTGATAACACAAAATACTATAACATAAGTAAGGCATATTCGTATAGAGTAACAATAATGTAAAAAATTTAATTGAATCCAGGAGGAATTAAACATGTTTCAAGTTAAAGGAACCGTAATCGCTTTTTTGGGAGACGAAAAGAAATATCCCTGCCACTTCGGACATAAAATCGGAGATGAAATCATCTGGGATGGAGAAAAATACATTGGAAGACTATGTGCAAGCATCTGGCCATTGCTTACCCCAAAGGTTGACGCACTGCGTGCCGCTGGCCCCAGATATGTGGACCCATATTACTACTTTCCATTCTGGTACGATTCTCTCTGCGACCGTGATCCAAAACGAAAAAAATACGATGGGATAGGACTGAAAAACATCTTGAAAACAATTCCCGATCCTCCTTACCACATGTCTCATCTGCTACCACCAGATGCATGGAAATGGCCTCCTCACAAGGAAAGAACCATCGCCAAAGATATACGGGTAGTTTGTCCGGATTTCAGAACTGCTGTGGCCTTGAAGCTCGAAGCTTTTGATTTATCTGAAAAAGGTTATGATACAACTTTTTTCAGAAGGCAGATGTGCATACTGAGCAAGGTTCTACAAAAACCAGGAATAAAAGCAGACAAAATATTGAACGAATTTACTAAAAAACAGAGGGAGGAGATTTCTCCGCCGTTGTCACCTATATTAGTCCAATGTTTAGTTGAAGAACTTGAGCTTATAGAATACCTGGAAATCCAAGACGGTAAAGCTTCAATAACAAATAAAGGGAAGCAAAAACTAAAAGCATTCAAAGATAGTGTATCAGCAGAAGAAATAAAATTGCTCGAATTATAGCTAAAAAGCCTGTTGCTTAAATATAATACCAGTTCGAGTATTATATTAAAATCGCAGTGAGTTGATAACTATATCATCAAGAATTATAATTTCAAAACTACAGCAAGAAAGGAGAAAACTATGAATTTACAGGATTGTATCAAGTTTGCCAACGAACACCCTGTTTGCTACTTTGCTACTATTGAGGGCAATCAACCACGCGTTAGAGTAGTTCAGCTATGGTTTGCAGATGACAAAGGCTTTTATTTCCAAACACAGTCCACAAAGTCAGTTTGCAAACAACTGAAGAACAACAACAAAGTGGAAATTTGTTTTTATGCTCCAGGCCCGGACTTAGGAACAGTAATGAGAGTTTCCGGGAAGATTGAATTCATAGATGATATCGCTCAAAAAAATAAGGTGCTTACCGACAGACCATTTCTTTTAGAAATGGGTGTAAAAGGGCCGGAAGACCCATTATTAACTATATTTCGCGTAAGCTCTGGTGAAGCGTATTTCTGGACGGCAGCCGATAGCATGAAAGAAGAACAGATAAAGCGAATAAAGTTTTAACTAATGCAGAGTTGATAAGCAAAAGGGCTGCTGGATTTGAGTTTCCAGCAGCCCTTTCCTATTCACTTTTAATAAACTTACGATTGATTAACTACAATTACGGTATCCAGGGGTCAACCCACTTGGTATATACCACTTTGCCATTTACAACCTGACTTATGGAACACGGATTAAACACCATGTTATTGATACCGAAGGTTTCGGCACCACCTATTTTCGCCGTTCCTTTTATTGTTTCCATAGTCTTCATGTTTTGCCATGTATTCTTTACCTCGGTGGGATCAAAACTTTGTGCCGCTTCTATAGCCTGTACTAAACACCATAATGAGTCCCATATCTCACAAGCGTCCGCATCAAGTGGAGTGCTAGTTTTAGCTTCCCACATTGCTGCCACTTCTTTTACCAGCGGAGGAGCATCAGGCCCATAAGGATCAAAGCCAGCATAGATAAAGTCTGTCGCTAGCTCTGGACTTCCTATCATGTTCATGATCAAATTAGGATCTCCTGGAATAGCTGCAATAATAGGACCGGTGTAACCTAGCTCGCGACCCTGCTTTACACTATTTGCTGTACCATCTGGCATGGCTAAACCCTGGTCTACTGCATCCGGTTTCTGAGCAATTACTTTGGTCCATTCAGGAAAATACTCCGATGCTTCCCAGGGATGAACCTGAGGTTCAAAGGTTTTAAGACCACGTGCTTTAGCTATTTCTGATGACATACCGTAGATAGCACGCGCTCCATCTTCATCATTCACAATGAATCCCATAGATTTAACCGATGGATATTTTTCAAGTAAGACCTCGTAAAGGAAAGGCACTGGAGCAGCAAAGCCATAATTGCCTGCGAAAATGTAAGGTTGCTCTGGAGTCACGATATCAGTTCTACCTGAAACGTACAAAACTTTATTCTTTTCAGTTACAGTACCCACAGCTTTAACTATTGATGGTATTACTCCACCAAAAATGAAACTCACTTTTTCGTCATAAACAAGTTTGGTAGCGGCATCAACAGCTCCGGCTGCGGACATCTTGTTGTCCTCAGGTACTATTTCAATTTGATATTTCTCACCTTTTACTGTGATACCACCTTTTTGGTTAATCCAATCAGCACACAGTTGAGCAACATCTCTCTGCATTAGCTGGTGCTGGGAACCAGGACCAGTCAATCCAAAAACGCCACCGATCCTCAAAGTTTTTACTCCTGGTTCCGGGGCTGGAGTTGGTGTTGGAGTTGGAGTTGTGGTTGTTGGTGCAGTACATCCGCCAAGAACCAATGCAGATATCAACACAACCACAGCTAATACGGTAAACAGCTTTTTCAATTTATCCCTCCTTAGCTATTTAATATTTCTCGACTTAAATTGTAAGGCACATTTATAACGACAAAAGCATCACCTCCTAAGTAATCTAAAGACTTGCCGAAGCAATCTTTTAATATATAATTAATCGTCAGAAAAGTCCAATCCAAAAATAGCTTTTTGTAAACCGACAGTTGTGCTTCACTATGCCTGTTGAAGGCAAAAAATAGATTGATTCACTTAAAATAAGGAAACTGGCTGGTGGACCTAAGTGTACAATAGACAGAACTTTCTGTCTATCCTTTAGTCTTCAAACCTAAACCTATTGAGCTATTAAATCGTGCTGCCTATGTCTGGCTAAACACTACGTCTATGATGACTATGACAAGTATGACGAAGATGAAGAGAATGAAAAGTATGATGTGTATGAAAATAGAGATTATTTATATTGCTGAACAGCCGTATTACCTGATGCCTAACACTAAAGGGACTACACGGTTAAAGACATGTTTGAAAATAGTAGGAGATTATTGAGGCATGACCATAAGATTATCGCCACAAAAAGTGGCCAAGATAATGAGATGCTATTTTAGTGGCATGGCTCAAACAGAAATCGCCAAAAAGACAGGAGTAGATCAAAGTACTATCTCGCTATACGCTTCTCGATTTAGAGATATAGCGGGTGAAATCGGTTTACTGGCTGCCGGAAAGGAGTTCACGGTGTTTAATGAAGTTGATTCTTTAAGAAGTTTATCAGTGGAACTGTCCAAAGCTAATCTCACAGTAGAAGAAGCGAAACAGGGACAAAGCATAATAAAAGCCTTCCTGAAGCTGGGAATAAAGCCTGAACAACATGTTTCACTTGTAAAAGTATGCAAAGAAATAAATGATCCTGATTTCATTCAGGATGCCCTCAAATTGAATAAGATAGAAACTGAGAGCAACATGAGCTATCAAGAAGTTATGGTTAGACTTGAGAATACTCTGTCACAGTTAGCAATAAAAGAGAAATTATTAAATCAGGTAAAAACCAAACTTGCAGATGTTGAGGAATGTCTCAGCTTGAAAAACCAAGAGCTTGGCGAACTTGAAGACAAGTTGGTTAAGCTCCATAAAGAGACTGAAGCAACAGACGTGGAACTAACACAGAAAATCGAAACAAATATGAAAAAACTGAAACTCAAACAAGCAGAATTCGAAGAATTTAGTCAGCTCAGAGCAGAGCTAAACAAGAGAGGATTGGATGTGGAAACGCTAATGAAACTGATAGAGGAGTTCGGTTATGTCACTACCAAAGGTTAACGGGATTAAATTAAGGCAGGCATTAAACAGGTTCGGGTCATTAGAAAAAGCCACAGAGAGCCTACAAAAGGAAAAGATGGCTTTAGAGAAGAGTAACGCCGAGCTTAAAAAAGAGATTAATCAACTGAAATCGACCAGGGATAAATTACTCACTGAAGTAAACCAAACTAGTAAAAAGCTGAATGACCGGAATAATGAATTGCAATCAGTATTAAACAACATTGACGAACATAAATGGCAATATCAATTGTTTGAAGGTTTTCTGGCGATGGCAGCTGCTACCCCTGCGCTGACTGGCTCAATTGAATCTGTAGTCGCTGCTCTGCAAAAGACTCTATTTTCAGGCTGGCATGGATCTGTTAAACCAGAAGAACTGAGAACCATCTTTATTCGTACCATCATGGGAGATTATCTCAGGTGTTTTTGTTGTGGCGAATGTGGGGCGAAATTCATCGTCAACAAGGAACCTCACCATAAGCAGATTTATAACTATTACCAATGCCCATCTTGCCATAATTCCCGATATGTTAAAGCAGACGGTTCCTTTCTCAAGGCTATGGTTACCGAAGAACAATTGGAGAATACTAGGCATGTGGAAGAACTCCAAAAGGAAAACGATCTTCTGAAGCCGCTAAAGGTCTTTTTAAGTGTGAACTGCGAGATATGCCATAAACCTATAACGGAGTGGTCAGAGGGCGAAGTAAAAATGGCTATTTCGGGCTATGGTTGGGGACATGTAAGTTGTTGGAATAGTAGCTCTGGGCAATTTTTGATGATGACAAAAGCTCTACAAAAATCTTTTCAAGGCAAGTAGTATTTGGTTAGCTGTTTAGTACATGTTTTTACCTCACTGCATATTACAGGCATTTGTGTCTCGAGTTTTCACTTTTTAGTACTGTGTTTTACTTTCTCTGCAATTCACTCCATGGTCTGTGGCGTGGCATCATTAAAGACAGAGGAACCTTGCCAGTCATTACACTCTTAGAACGAATATCTTTAGGCTCACCTTTCTTGATGCGCACTAGTATACGGTCTCCACATAGCGGGCAGTCAATTATTTGGAAATATTCATTCTTGCCACCTCGTCGCTTAGCCAAGATGTGACAATTTGCAAAAGCGTACGTCAGTCTTGTCACTCTCTGGTTCAATAATTCGTCTAGCGTACTCGTCGTATCTTTGGTATATCTCAAGCATCCAAACTGAAAGATCCTCCAAAGTGCAGAATCATTTTCTTTCAACTCATAATTCTGTACCAGCGTCTCTTCTGCTAAACGTGGCCAACGCTCCACCAGAGCCCAGAAAATGGCACCACCCTCAGGCACATGAACAATGTGATCTTCGTAATTAAACTCGACCGATTCGCTTGCCCATCCCACGTGATACGTGACATCATTTATCTTCTCAAACTCAAAACGGCGCGGCGGTCGTTTATTGAGGTTGATCAAAGCCGAATCTGTGCATACCCAACCTACCCCACTTTCTACGATGAATATTGGAATCTCGCTTATCATCAATACGTGCTCAATTGCCTTACGCGTTAGGAGTTCAACCTCTGCCCATGGCTTGGAGCAAACTTTTCCCTTTTTTCCTATATACTCAATGGATTGATATTTAGGACTTATGCCATATCGATATAACCAGCTTAGAAGCCCTACACCCTCTGGCACACGCACTTGTTTGCCTTCATAGATAAATTCTAGATCCTTATCCTTTTCAGACTTTTCAGACCAAAAGGGCAACCAAAGTCCTATTGCTGATATCTCTGCCAAAGGATATCGATAGGGCTTTCTTTGAACTTTGATTAGGTGTAACGAGTTGGTTATAACCCAATACTCCTTTGCTCGCTTAACAATGAGAAGCAGCTCTTCAGCTTCGTCTAGGATTTGCTTGAGAAGTTCAAGTATCTCAAGAGGCAAGTCATTAGCCTGTACTTGCTTCAGATGTCCGTTCTCAAGCAGTTCGATCTCTCTGTTCGGCACTTGTATTGAATCCCCATCATGTGTTGTGTTTGGCCGACTCGAAAACCACGTGAACACATTTTGGACACTGGACTAAGGCACCATCGATCATCGAGTCACAAACAGTACGTTTCTTCATTTTGACTTGTCTGCTCTTTCTACCTCTATTCTAGAGCAATCTCAAACGACATTGCAATAGGCTTTACTCATATCCACCACAATCCTGTCATTCGCTGGAATGTATAGCATATATCACCTTAAGGTAACGAACACAGTGAAAAACGCTCGGAGCTTTAACTTGAGGTCACAAAACGCCCTAATGTTACGTTTAAATAGCGACCCAAGCAATGGTGCAATAGTAGCCTCGCAACACTCTTAAAGCCAACACGCACGGCGATATTTAGGTGTGGAAAGTTGTTAGGCGAATATAGCTATCATTATGGAAAGAATTGCTATGATGAGTGAGGTGGCAGCAATAATAGTAGTCGTTAGATATTTCCTGTTTTGATCTTTAAGGTCAGCCAAAACTGATGCGAGATAAGGAAAATTAATGCAATGACAGTCATTACCAGCGCGAAGCGCAAAAAATTCAACTTTTGAATCATCATCACGTTTGTAGCTAAATTTTTCATTCAAGTGATAGTATAATCGCCCAAATACAATATCGGCATCTACATTCAGACTCTTTGCTATTTCTTTAACATCTATAGGCACATAGATTTTAGAGCTTCTTATTTTATTTTCATCAGAGTACGCGTGGAAATTGTCGTAGTAACGATCGTAAATCACGTCAAGTATCTTGAGATCAGTTGGAATCTTGGTCATTACAGATCCACCTAATATCCTAGCTTGCCCTTTAACTTATTATATCATAGGCAAAGGGAACCGAAGAGTAATTTTCGTATTCAATTCAGGTTGAACACGTATATTATTTGTTGGGACTTGTTATACTTTGGTAGAGCATATGGGAGACCTCTATGTTGAACAGGGGACGGTTGTACCTCTACGGATTGAATGAGTGCTCCCGCCTGACGGCCTCTGATAAGTAATAGGGTGGCTTCGTTTTCGAAGACCTCTGATTCAATGCGTGTGTGGTGGCTCAGCGGGATTCTCCCAAAGCTCAAGTTAATCTAAAAAAGGAGGGTTCAATTTGGCAAGATATCATGTGGGGGTGGATGTGGGAAAAGACCGTCACCACGTCTGTATTCGGGATCTATTCAGTGATACCTATTACAGGACCTTCTCAGTCACGAATGACCACGAGGGATTCGCCCAGCTCGTTTTCTCCCTGGAGAGGCTTTCCGTTGACAGGGATGATCTTCTCATTGGTGTCGAGTCTTGCCCGTATGGCTTAAATGTGAGTTACTTCCTTATGTCATCAGGGTTCAATGTGGTGGAGGTAAACACTTTTCGAGCCGGTCAGTTTCGCAAGGCACAAGGCAGGAAGGCCAAGACCGACAGGATTGACGCGCGATCTGTGGCGGACATACTTTATTTAGGCGACCACAAACGTCTTTGCATTCCGGATCCCATTCTGGACAACTTGAAAGAGCTGACTCGCTTTCGTACTGACTTGGTTAACGAGAAGTCAGCGGCAATAGTTCACCTGAGGGAAGCGCTCAGTATCCTATTCCCTGAATTCGACAAGGTCTTCAGGCAACTGGACTCGGCCGGTTCGCTTGCTTTGCTCACAGCCTTCCCAGGTCCCGAGCATGTGATTGCTGCTGGAGAGGAAAGAGTTGCCGAGGTTCTATCGGTGGCCAGCCCACACCGTATGGGCAAAGGGATGGCCAGGAGAATCATAGAAGCAGCCCAGAACACTGTCGGAGTAACTCAGAAACAGCTGGCTGTGGGAATGAAGATCTCCATTCTGGCAAAGAGGATCCTCGGCCTCCAGTCAACCATTCGTGACCTTGACCAGCAAATCACGGCTCTATACAACAGTCTGCCGTGCAAGCCAGAAGGTTTTCCTGTTGGGCGAGCCCCTTCTCTGGCCACCATCATTTCTGAGATTGGGGATATCCACCAATTTCCCACGCTCAAGAAATTCCTGTCCCACCTCGGTTGGTGCCCTCAGAGTTTTCAGACCGGCAACTACTGTCTGGAGCATCCGAAGATGAGCCACGCTGGCAACAAATATGTCAGGAGGCTTATTTGGATGCTGTCCGTGTTTGCCGTTAAGCGTATCCCTCGCTATCGAGCGTACTTCGAGCGCCGGGTCAGTGAAGGCAAGGCCAAGATGCACATCCTGGTTGCTGTCGGCCGTAAACTGCTCTCAGCGCTCTACGCCATTCTCAAAAGAGGTATCCCATATGATCCAAATTGGGAAGAGAACAGCCATCTCGCCGTGGCTAGGCATTGACAAACAATATAGTAATCAACACGCTATTTTGTTCAAAATTACATATACCTGAATTAGTCTTCTATGTAGAATAATATTAATCTGTAGTGTATTTCCTATTCCATTCATATTGCAAATACCAATAGCAAACATTAATATATCCTTATACGATTTACGCTTCGGAGGTGTGAATAATGCAAAAAAGGAAAGTATCTACCAAGCAAAGAAATCGGATCTGTGATAGATGCGGACATGAAAATGAAGCTAAAGCAATTGAGTGTACCAAATGTGGAGGTGAACGATTTGCGCCATCTTGGGTAATTGCCAAACGTCCTATCACTAACCATGTCTGTGTTGAAATAACATCAAGCGATCCTAGCTACGGCCCTACTACACGAAGAATAACTCTTAGTAAATGGTGGCCTGGGCATAGTAAAAACTACAATATCTCAAATGCTGAGCAATGGAATGCAATTCAAAGAATTATAAATACAGAACTATATACATACCTGGGATGGAAAACTGACGAAGAACATGTTCAGAATATTCAAAGCAGCTTTAAAAGAGGTAAAAGTATAGAAAAAACCCTTAAGGAAATTGCTGATACATATCCAGATTTATTCTCAAAGCTAGTAGATGCACTAGACCCGACAAAAATAGCTAAAGGAGACATTGACCGACTGCAATTAATACTTTCACAAATATTGGATGTTCTGTCTAAAGGAAACACTACCTTTCGAAAATCCTTTTCAGAAGTATTACGAAAGTTGCCGAAGGAGCTTCCAAAGGCTATTGAACAATTAGAAATACTTCTTCATAGTTGGTCTCTTCAGCAAATCACTTCGGTCGCTCAAGTGGTCCGTTCACGCCTTGATACTTTGGCCTTATTTAAAAACCGGATTGCAGATGATAGAACCTTCGAGCTCAAGGGAGATAATTCGATCCATAGAATTCTCGAAAATGCTATGTGGATGATAGATGAACGTTATTGGTTGTTAAATTCTAACTCAACGTTGAGAAACTTCATAGGTCGTGAGATGTCAAAACAGGATAAGAAGAAATATGGTAAAAAGCGGCCAGATTTTGTTTGTGGTTCAATAGGTGAGAAACTAATAATTGCTGAAATAAAGAGACCTTCAAAAACTCTAAATATAGAAGACCTTAACCAGTTAGAGGATTACTTAACTATAGCACAGGATTACACCTCAGATTACAGGTCTTTTGAAGCCTTTTTAATAGGAAATAGGAAGGCCACCGATCTAGGAAGACGGCTTAAATATCGCTCATCGTCAATTTTCAAAGTGCTGACATATACTGATTTAGTTCAAAGAACTGAAAAGCGCTATCAAGAATACCTTAAACCCGAGCAATAATTCGTAAATATCGTATAATGGATAATTAATAAAACCAAACAGGCTGATAAAACTAGATTGAACGAACTGAGTGATTGTTACTTATTAAATGATTAACTATCTACTAACTACTAACTACCAAAGCTGATGGGGGTTATCACTAACAACAAAAACTTTTATGTTCAACTTCTTTAGTGGGGATTCTATCTGACGTAATAGTCTTATATAAGCCTCAGAAATCCCTAATGCATACTCTTCAGCAGAGCAAGTATGCATGTGACGTAGCAATTGATATATGCCAGTTCCTAAGTCAACATCAAGTGCTGCAGTATCCCCCTTAATTTCCATAATCAATTTATGACCTTGGTGTTCAGCAACAATATCCGGTCCAGGCTCCCGTCCTTTTTTCATAGATATAACTTTATAGCCTTTACTATCCAAAAAGTTACTCATAGGTTTGTACATTTCGTTCTCTCTCATAATACAACTCCTGAATTTAGTCTAATAATAAGGACAATTTATTCTAACATGGTTTGAACCGAAAAGAGGACATTCATTTGCTAATAACTGATGACATTCTCGAGTTGTATAAGCTGTGTTATGCTGAAATTTTGACTTCGTAATCAAGTTGGCTAATTGAACAATTCCGAGAAATGTTTAATACTCATCGATTGTCTGCAGAAATGAGGCCAGATAAATAACGCTATATCCTATACTGTAGTTGAATTTAAGCTATATGGTAACTTGGGCAATGGTAGCGGTAAGCCCACGTTCCCTTTCCAAAAAGTAGTATCTCCGACCAGCCAATGATAAAGATTGGCATATTTCAAATCAGGGTGTAGTTTTAACCCAATCCCTCCACACCTACTCCCCTCTTTTACTAGTAAGTCCCTGACTGTATTAAAGATAGGGGGTGCGAACCTTGTCTCACCGCTCACTACAGCTGTTGTGCACGAAGTTACCACATCGGCAACTTGGAGAAGCCGAACAAAATTGGGTGATGACGATAGCGGATTCAAGATAATGCGGTCAGGCTTAACATATTTTGTTCCGGATTGTAATGTTTCAACACAACTTGAGAGAAACTTATCTTCAGCCTTCCTATCTCCGCTCGGCCGTGCGATCACTACTATTCCAGTAGTGCTCCTGCCACAAAATTGATTCTGTACACGTTCAAGAAATAGCTGGGTGACGTCCATATCATGGCTTGACGACCCTGTAGCGGTCGCTGATTTAGTGTCTTCGATAACAACAATAGCCTTGACTTCGGCATCCTTACCCAGTTCTAACAACTGCGTGAAAAACTGTTGTCTTCTATTTCCTACAAGGTTATCATGCATCCACAGCTCTGGCCCTGGTGACCATTTAAACATCTCTCCAATAGGGAAACCATATTCTGAACACAGGGTATCAATTTCCTTCTCAAGAGCCTGCACTGTTTCTTGGGTGATAAGTATTCCTCCAATTGCAACTAGAGGATCCATGCCGGGGCGCGATGGTCTCTTTTGTTTAGCATCGTCTGCGAAGACAAACTCCATGATGCCTCTTTTATAGCACTGAATCTACTGCAAGTCAAAGTAATCATAAGTTTGTGTCTGAAAAAAGCTGAACAAAAGTCAGAATTGTTGCCCACAAATCGGTTGTGCTACAACTGCTACATTATGTAATAACTTGTATTTGCACATCGGTAACACGGCTTATATAATTCTCCCCCCATAGAACTGCCTCTAATCGTGTAGTATAATGCCATTGACATGAGAATTAATTCTAGCGGGTTTAACAGTGAGCACACACAAGGTCAACGCATTTAATGAATATTTCAAGCAGGTTCAGACGACTTTAGCAGCAGGCCATGCCAGTGAGGGTTCTCACTATCCTGCACTGAAAGCTCTGCTGGAGTCATTTGGTGATGAAACCATTGCCACAAGTCTGCCCAGCCGTATAGAGTGCGGAGCGCCGGACTTTATCGTTACAAGGGGATCAGCTACTATCGGTTACGTTGAAGCAAAGGACATTGCCAAAAACCTAGACGATATTGGGAAAGGAAAAGGGTCGGATGGGGAAAGGTTCAATCGTTATCTTAATTCGCTCACCAATCTGATTCTTACCGATTATCTTGAATTCCGTTGGTATATAGATGGCAAGTGCTGTCTCAATGCCCGCCTGGGAACTCCGGCTAGAGACGGAAAAATCAGGAAAGACACAACTGGCACTGAAGCAGTTGCCGAACTCCTGGACGGCTTCCTATCTCACAGAGTTGGAGCTGTGGGAACTCCAAAAGAACTGGCGATGCGCATGGCTCGGCAGGCGCACTTGATTCGCAATCTAATAATTAACGCCTTCGATAAAGAGCCGGAAGGCGGTAGCCTGCACAGCCAGCTTGCTGCTTTTCGCGATAACCTCATCCCTGACCTGTCGGCTGAGTATTTTGCCGACATGTACGCCCAGACCATTGCCTACGGGTTGTTCGCCGCCCGCTGCACCAGTACCACAGGTAAGGACTTTACTCGCCAGAATGCCGCCTATCTTTTACCCAAAACCAACCCCTTCCTGCGCAAGCTATTTAACCAGATTGCCGGGCCCGATTTGGATGACCGCATTGCCTGGCTGGTGGATGACCTGGCTCAGGTATTAGCCCAGGCGGATATGGAGGCAGTTCTGAAAGACTTCGGCAAGCGAACTGCCAAAGAAGACCCGGTGGTGCATTTCTACGAGACTTTTCTCAAGGAATATGACCCCAAAGTACGGGAGATACGTGGCGTTTACTACACGCCGGAGCCGGTGGTCTCCTATATCGTGCGTTCTATTGACTATCTGCTCAAAACCCGCTTTAACAAGCCTAAGGGGCTGGCTGACGCGAACACGCTCATCTTGGACCCGGCGGTTGGCACTGCTACATTCCTCTATATAGTGATAAACGAGATTTACCAGGCTATCGCTGGCAAAGGTCAACAGGGTCTATGGAATAATTATGTGGCGGACAAGCTCCTGCCTCGCATCTTTGGCTTTGAGCTACTAATGGCTCCTTATGCCGTCGCCCACCTCAAACTAGGGCTTCTGCTTCAGGAGACAGGCTATGAGTTCAAAAGTGACCAGCGCTTAGGCATCTATCTTACGAATACGCTTGAAGAAGCTGTCAAGCGCGCTGAGACGCTCTTTTCCCGCTGGATAACTGAGGAGGCCAACGCTGCTGCCAGAATTAAGAAAGATGAACCGATAATGGTGGTGCTGGGCAATCCGCCGTATTCCGGGCACTCTGCGAATAAGGGTGTCTGGGCAAAACAACTAGTTGAAACGTATAAAAAAGACTGCCCTGAACTCTACAAGCCGGCACAGGCTAAATGGCTTCAAGATGATTATGTGAAATTTCTCGCTTTTGGGCAGTGGCGGATAGAGCGCACAGGTCAGGGTGTTTTAGGTTTTATTACTAACCATGCCTATCTGGACAACCCCACCTTCCGCGGTATGCGGAGGGCACTAATGAATACATTCACTCATATTTACATTCTTAACTTACATGGCAGTGCAAAGAAGCGAGAGACTGCGCCTGATGGGAGCAGAGATGAGAATGTTTTTGACATCCAGCAGGGTGTAGCTGTTGGCATTTTCGTAAAGCAAGCGAACCATGGCAAACCTGCTGAAGTGTATTATGCTGACATATGGGGCACTCGTGAAAGAAAGTACGTTTCTCTACTTGAGTCCGACCTCGAGGATACCCATTGGATTGAGATCGAGCCACAAAAACCACTCTACTTATTTGTTCCCCAAGATATAGCTTTACAGGCCGAATACCAACAGTTCTGGGCTCTCCAAGTTATCATGAACCAGAGTGGAGATCCAGCACCTGGAATAGTAACGACTCAAGACGAATTTGCAATCTCCTGGAATGTGGAAGAGGTCAAATCTAAAATTGGCAGATTATTAGCAACCAATACCGAAGACGAAGCACGAGATCTGTTTCGTCTTTGCAAGCAATCGCAGTGGAATTATGAGCGCGCAAAACTGGAGCTATCTACAGGAGCTTGGGAAAGAAATATATTTCCAATACTTTATCGACCATTTGATATTAGATGGACTGTCTATGACCCGAATGTTGCGGTACATCGCCGTGAGCGTGTTATGCGCCACATGCTCTGCGAGAATCTCTCCTTCGTGTGTCCCCGCAGAGTAGAAACAACTGGATCATGGCAACACATAATTTGTGCCGCCAATATTGTGGACCACGTAGCTGTGTCACTCAAGACAGTTGACAGCATCTTTCCATTTTACCTCTACCCCGCACAAGGCGAGATGCAGCTTGATGGTGGAAAGCGCCGTCCCAACCTAAATCCAGAGTTCATCAAGACCATCTCGGATAAGCTGAGCCTAACCTTTATCGAAGATAGCAAGGGAGATATTAAGGAGACATTTGGCCCGGAGGACATCTTTAACTATGCCTATGCCGTATTCCACTCACCCACCTACCGCAGCCGCTATGCCGAGTTTCTCAAGATGAACTTCCCCCGCCTGCCGCTTACCTCGGATAAAGAGCTTTTCAAAGCGCTGGCGGCAAAAGGCGCGGAGCTGGTATCTTTGCACCTCATGGAGTCTCCTCTGCTCAATAATCTCAATACTAAATACCCTGTTTCCGGCTCCGACACCGTGGAGAAGGTGAGCTACGATGACAATAACCAGCGGGTCTATATCAACAAAGAGCAGTATTTCGAAGGCGTAGCACCAGAAGTCTGGAATTTTCACATCGGCGGTTACCAGGTCTGCCAGAAATGGCTCAAGGACAGCAAGGGCAGAACACTGACCTATGACGAACTGACTCACTACCAAAAGTTGGTAGTAGCGTTAAAAGAAACCATCCGGCTGATGGCAGGGATAGATGAACTGATTCCCGTATGGCCATTGGCGTAGTAAGACTTGGTCACTGTTTGCACATTCTGTCACGTTGTTACGAAGCAGGCCCCACTACAACTAGATATTCAGGGGTCCCATGTCGGGCGAAAAGCCTAACATAAGCGTGAATATTATTATCTCTTTCAATACTCAGTCTCACCTCATGCAAGACATTTCGTGCTGCAGGCGGCTTGCCGATACAACCTACCCATTTCCCAATGTCTTCTGATTGACCTAGAATAGCTCTGCTTATATATGCGTTTTTAATAACTCTTATTCCATAGGCAGCTACGGCAAACCCCAGAGCAATCTTCGCTAGTAATCTAGCTTGAGTCAAGCCTTGAAGGTTAATAGTGCTGGAACAGCTATCAATTTGAAACATATCGCGAAGCCGGTTAACACGTTCTATGTCTGGACCCAGGGTACCAATACTTTTAATATCAATTCCCGTCTTATAGGGTCTCTTATCTACATATGCCGGAGGGCCGTACACTTCGAGAGTAAGTGCTATAGGGTACAAAGCTATTGGACAGTCAATAGTTTCCTCGTGACCTGCCCTCGTCACCTTCAAGGGGAGAGTCCCGGGTCTTCTTTCTTTTCGCCTCGTTGGCAAATTCTCAATGGTCCGAATCACCAAGGCTTGCTCTCTTGTAACACAGCGTTCAAATTCTTTAGTCACCTCCTCGCACTTGGGGCAACTTGCTGTGTAAAGTATCCAGCTCCCACCAAGACAGAAAGGTACTATGTGTTCTGCATGTAGAGGCTCGTTAGTCGTTCCGCAATAGATACATTGTCCAACTATTTTTTTAGGCTGAAACCGATTGCCGAAATTCACGATATAATTCTATCATCAATTTTGCCTACGCACTACCAATGATGGTGAGCTAACTCTTGACTATTTTATATGCTGGAATCCGGCAGTGCTTTCTCTTAGCGAACAAACAGCCAAAGTGTAAAACGGCTAAAACCACGTTAGTCAATTTACTGTGCACAATATCAATTGTAGAAATGCTGTAGCCGTAAAGTAATAATAAGAATAGATTGAAATTCCTTGCTTTGATATAATGCTAACTAGAGAGCGATAATATGAATGATAATTCATATACTTGTAACGGTTGCAGACGTGTTTTAAGTTATAGTGACTACCCGCCGGTAGTTGGCACGGAAGGTCATACCTGCCCAGATTGTAGCAAGGGTGCCAAGGAGATTGCTGCTGAAGTTGACTGGAGGTTGAAGCAGTGTGGGATCGACGGTGAAATAACATTGGACTACCACACAAACAAATTACCTCTTATTCAATTGTGCGAAAAATACGACTATAGTGAATCAGAAATTCTCCACAGGGTAGAATTGTGTGTTAGCTACATTGAAGGCGAAAAACGCAAGGATATCCCTTATGCGGAATGGACTAAGCGTTAAACATATTAGAAGATTCACGCTAATCCTCACCAGCCCTTAGTTACATAGTAAATTTACAATAAGGAAACCATTACCTAATTCTATGCACAATTCATCGTTTTGAACTTAACGATGTTTTGTTATGTACAGCATTAATGCGGGACTATATACTTGATATATTAGAGCTATTGTACCAAGTTAATTTAAATAGAGTTTCTCTATAATATTATTCACCATATTCTGGACATGCATCAAATATACAAGTACGGTTTATTGGGGCTAGAGGCTTCTTTTTAAGGGGTTTTTCTCCTCGATTTTTCCAATTGGCTTCTTCTCAGTCACCTCGAATATCACATTGCCACACTTTTCAGATTCTAAATTTGCAGAGCGAATATGATACCCTCTTGTAGGTATGTCAGCCTCGACATTCATTAACAATTCTAATCCAACACTTTTAAGTAAGGCAACAGTCTTATCATAGTCCGTTATATTAAATCCTAGATGATGAAGGCCTCCACCTTTATTATCTAGAAACCACTTATGTGGGCCGTCACTAATTGGCTCTATCAATTCAAGTTGAATTGGTCCCAATTGTGCAAGAGCTACTTTCAACTCTACAGGGAAGAGTTTATCTCTGACCCAATGCTTGTCTAAATTGAGGATTGTATTTGTAAAATTGATTCCAAATATTTCGCTGTAGCATTTAATACTAGTCTCCAAATCTCTTACAATAATACCAACCTGCGACAATTCCGGTAGAATGTGTTTAATTTTTTCTGTCATAGTGTTAATCCCTTCCTATAAAAAAAGCCTTATCAGCCGAGATAAGCACGCTTTATAATATCACTGGATTGAAACTCCTCTCCACTACCTTCAAAAGCAATCTTACCAACTTGGATTGTATAAATTTTACCGGCGACTTTAAGCGCCAGTGAGGTATTTTGTTCTACAAGAAGAATACTGACTCCCATCTGATTCAATTTTTTAATTATAGGCACTAGGCTATTGACTATTGCTGGAGCTAGTCCTAGTGAAGGCTCGTCCAGCATAAGCAATTTCGGTTTTGCCATTAACCCGCGAGCTATAGCTACCATCTGTTGTTCTCCCCCGCTTAGTGTGCCAGCTTTCTGATTGCGTCTTGTCCATAGTATTGGGAAATACTCAAAAATCAGTTCAAGGTCTTGTTGTATACCAGCCTTGTCTTTTCTCAGACTGGCACCAAGTTTAACATTACTTATAACCGAAAGGTAAGGAAAGAGCTTCCTGCCTTCAGGAACATGAACAATACCAAGGGCTACGATATCAGCAGGCTCTAATCCATTTATTTTCTTGCTCTCGAATAAAATTTCACCTGATGCTAATTTAACTAACCCAGATATGGCTCTCAATATAGTAGTCTTTCCTGCCCCATTTGCCCCCATAATACCAACTACGGATCCCTCAGCAACTTCTATGGAAACAGTATCTACTGCAATTGCTTTTCCGTAATATATTTTTACATCTCTTGCTCTAAGTAGCATGGTCAATACCAAAGTAAGCTTTAATAACCTCTTCTTTTTTCCTTATCTCGTGGATTGTTCCCTCTGCAATTTTGGTGCCAAAGCTTAATACAATAATGCGATCGCAAAAATCCATAATTTGCAGACGATGCTCGATTAATAAGATAGTTATCCCCTGTTGCCTCGTTTTCTGTATAGCCGTCAAGGCAAAATCTATTTCTTCTGAACTCATTCCACCCATTGGCTCATCTAGCAAAAGCAATTTAGGCTTAGTAGCCAAGGCTCTAGCCATGCCAAGCATCTTTTGATATCCATGGGGCAGGTTCTTAGCTAGCTCGTCCTTCACCTTATATAGTCCTACTTGAACCAGGATTTCCGTAGCCTGTTCCAAGATGTATGCCTCATTACGGCGGTATGTGTGGGTATTGAAAAAGGCGTCCCAAAGATTTGATTTTGGATGGAGATAAAAAGAGGCTAATATATTTTGCAAAACAGTAAATTCTCCGAAAAATGGATTTAACTGAAAAGTACGTCCTATCCCTAGTTTCGCAATAACATGTGGTTTCATCCCTGTTATTGCATATCCGTCAAAGAATATTTTCCCTATATTAGGACGGAGGAAACCAGTTATAAGATTAAATACCGTAGTTTTACCGGCACCATTGGGACCGATTAATCCCACCATCTCACCTTGATTTACGTACATGTCAATATGGTTAAGGGCAGTTATACCACCAAAATGTTTGGTTAATCCGTCAATTTTAAGAAGCATGAGTAATTACTTTTCCTTCACGACGCATCTTAATCCATAATTTAACTCGCTCAAACAGACCAGTAATACCCTTGGGCATTACATATACAACTACTAGTATTATTGCAACAAAAATATAAGGGGTAAATTCTTTTAAATCGCGAAAAAGCTCGGGAACCCATACTAAAATGACAACTCCAATAATAGGGCCACCAAAGCTTTGTATTCCCCCTACAATCATATATACTAAAAGATATATACTAGCTAAAAAGTTAAAACTGCTATGTGATAGCACTGTGTTGTAATGAGCGTAACTAGCACCAACTAGGCCAACGATAAAACAACCCACTGCTAAGGCAAGAACTCTGTATCCTGACTCATTGATGCCAATACTAGACGCTACCTGGGGTGATTGAGCAATAGCCTTGAAACTCATACCTATTCTGCAGGATTCAATTCTATAGAGAAAGAGTAGACTAAACACTGTTAGCCCTAGGAAATAATAGTAGTAAGGTATCTTTGAGCCAATAAACATCGGAGGTATACCTGTGAGACCATAGGAACCTCCAGTATATTCAGCAAACACTGAATTAATAGATAATATTGCCACCCCGAAAAAAAGGCTTATCATGGAAAAGTATATTGATCTTAGCCTTGAAAAGGGATAGCCTACCAATATTGCTATTGCTGATGTGGCAATTGCTCCTAGTGGTATTGTGATCCAAGGTGCCCAACCTAGTAATTTTGACATTATACCCGCAGAGTAAGCGCCGATGCTCATGAAGCCTGCATGGCCCAGAGATACTTGGCCCGAAGTAGCTATAGTACGCAAGCTACTGGTAGCAATAATGTAGACAAAAACAATAATAAAAATTTGAATAACATAAGTAGACTTTATAACTATTGGTAGCAGCGAAAGGATAATTACCAGAACGCAATAGATTACTGGCTGCTTTATTTTATCTCTACATGCCAGTGACAAGTTCTGCTGAAAGTTTTGCATTTTTATTATACCTCACGCCCAAAAAATCCTTGAGGCCGAAAAACCAAGATGGCGATTACAATCATGAGCCCTACGAACTCGGTCACAGCGGCATTTGTGAGCAAAGGTAGACTAGCATCTATAATGCCGATTATCAATCCTCCTACCAGCACACCACTTATGGATCCTATTCCACCTAATATTACTAATTGGATTGACTTTATCAGCATATAATCACCCATAAAAGCACTTAGTTCAAATAGAGAGCCCATTAAGGAACCCGCTACAGCAGCAAGGGCACAACCTATTGCAAGAGCTATAGCCGAGATACGATGAGTCCTAATCCCTTGCAAGATGGCTCCTTCTGGCTCTTGGGAAACTGCCAGCATTTGCTGACCTGTCTTCGACCATCTTATAAAAAATGCAAGCGTGGAAAGAAGAAATACCCCAATAATAATTGTTAATATTCTATCCGCACTAATTGAAATAGTACCGATCTTAAGGATTTCTGAGATATAGGGCGGTATAGATTGTACATGCACACCAAATAAAATATTTGCTGTAGTCTCTATCAAAAGAATAATAGCGACTGATATGACTATTGTACGATTTAAATCACCCGAAAAAGGGCGGAAACAATATCTCTCTAGGAAAAATCCACCAAATGAGCCTAATATTATCGCTGCGAGCACTAATGATAGCCACTGGTTCAATCCAAATGAGCCCGCTAATTGATAGCAAATGTAACCCCCGACCATGTACAGAGCACCATGAGCAAAATTGAAAATTCCCATGATACTAATGGCAAAAGCAAATCCTAAAGCCACCAATATATACATGGACGAAAGAACCAATGAATTAATTACTAGATTTACTGCTGTTTCCATAATCAACCGTTAATATTTCTATGACTTGGAGGCGACAATAACCAAAATCAGTTAGTGAATTTTGCTCTTTATAATAGCACGCTATAAAGCAGATTACATCAGTATAACCTGGCTACTTAACTTTATAGCGTGCTAAAAGGTCATTATTTACTTTATTACTATCCTACAATATTTTATTTTTAAGGGACGGAAACTGAGCATTTAAGGGATATAAAGTTCTTCTGCATCTATCCAGGCAAGAGGCACTATTTTGCCATTATCAAGTCCTGTTATTCTCATAGGAGAACATACTTGGTGTCTCATTCCAAAAGTCTGCTGTCCTCCCATCAATGCAGTACCATACAAAGTTTTCATCGTATCCATTTTTTCCCAAGTATCCTTTACCACCTCAGGATCCAAGCTTTGCGCAGCCTCAATAGCTTGTGCTAAACACCACACACCACCGAATCCCATTTCTGCGTAGAATATTCGGCTATGTCCGTATTCAGATTGCAGTCTATTAAGAACCTCACGCATTAGGGGTGGCATTTCGGGATCATTTGGAGCGACACCTTGGGTAACAAAATTTGTCGATGCTGATTTGCCAGCTACTTCAACAATATCTTCAATATCGTGATAATTACAACAAAACATAAGGTTGTCATGTCCTGACTCCCTCGCTATTTTGAGTATACCACCTTGTAGTCCAGGCCAACCGTTTATCAAAGCAATTGAGTCTGGGTTGTAGGATACAGCCTTTGTAACTAATGGGGCATAATCTATCATCTGCTGGTTCCAAGTAATGACAGGTTCTATTGCTTTAAGTCCATTTTCTTGTGCTTTTTTCATGAACATTGGAGCACTGGTAGTCTTTGTTAGCTCGTCACTTACCGTCACTACTGTCTTCACTTCCGGACGATAATCAGCGATGTATGCTAGACTAGAATTCACACCTCCTATCGTACCATTATGAGCAATGAAGGTATACGGAGTAGTGGTAGCATTAATATCATCAGATGTATTATTATAAACTGCAACTCTAAGCACTTTATTTGGTTCAGTCACAGTTGCCTCGGCAATGAGGACGTGTGGCATGACTCCCCCGATAACAAACTTTACATTTTTATCGTATACAAGCTTATTAGCAGCGGCCACTGCTCCATCGGCTGTACATTTATTATCTTCGATTATTAAATTAATTTTATATTTTTGTCCCTTAACATCTATTCCACCATTTTCATTAATCCAGTCTCGGGCTACTTCCGAACCATGAGCATTGATCTTCATTGCCTCGGAACCAAAGCCCGTTAAAGCAGCAAGAACACCAATGTCTAATACTTTTGCCTCCTCTTCAGAAGGTTGTCCTTGAGGTTGGACAGGAGACTGTGGTGTTGTCGCAGGAGAAGCACAAGATAAAATAATGCCCATTATAAGTACCATTAATAATAATAACGAATAGCCAATAAAACACCGGTTTTTAGTTTTCATTTCATCTCCTCCTTAAAATTAAGACCCATTTATCACAACCATAAATACTATCTCTACTATATTTTTACCTCCCTTCTTTAATATATTAATGAAATATTCCGACCTAAATATTCAGGAGTTACCTTAGCAAAGAAACCATGTATAAGTAAACATTATTAAAATATGATAATAGTTTATCAGAATATTGGAGAAAGATAGCACAAACACATACAATTTGTCAATATGCTAATGATTTTAGCAAACTAAATAGAGAAAGCACGACGTTTAACTAAAGTGCTTGACATTATCATTATAATATAATAATATAGCGAAAAATGAGAATTATTTCTATGGAAAATCCCACTGAATACGCTAAAAAATAACGGGTATTCAGTGGAACTAAACTTAATTTAAATAATCTATATAAGCAAATACAGTTTACGAAAGTACAGTTAAGAAAGGAGAAACAAAAAATGGCAAGAGGGGACATTTTTGATCTTAGTGGTAAAGTGGCTTTAATTACTGCGGGAGGGTCCGGCTTAGGGCGGGCATATTGTGAGGCAATGGCAGAATTCGGAGCTGACGTGGCTTGCAATGATATTAGTGAACAAACAGCGAGCGAGACTGCCGAAAATATAAAACGTTTTGGTCATAAAGTAATGACCATAAAGGCTAATGCTTCAAAGCAAGATGAAATTGAACGTATGGTAAATATGGTAATAGAAAAGCTAGGAAAACTCGATATTGTCTTTTGTAATGCAGGCATTACTGTCCCTCGCCATAGACTTCATGAGATACCAATTGAAGACTGGGACCGCCTCATGGCGCTAAATCTCAGAGGAACATATTTATTGATGCGGGCAGCCCTAGGATATATGGTCAAACAAAGGAAAGGGATTATTATCGTAACTGCATCAATTGGTGGGCTATATACAGGAAAAGAGGGTTCAAATTTCACAGGTTTATCAGCATACAACACATCAAAATCTGCGGTTATCCGTCTCACCAAGCAAGCAGCTTCCGAATATGGGAAGGATGGCATTCGGGTAAACGCTATAGCTCCAGGTTATCATCGAACAAACATACTTTCCCAAATGCCCCCTGAAAAAAGAGCGGAACAAGAAGAGATTATGGCCAGACACACTCCTCTAGGACGTGTAGGCTCGCCTGATGAAATTAAAGGATTGGCAGTGTGGCTAGCTTCGGACGCATCCAGCTATGTAACTGGTCAGGTTATTGTTGAGGATGGCGGTTTTGTAGTCTAGGGAGAGATAATCTTGGCTACATTACAATTTTAGGGGGTCATTAGATGGGCAGAGTAAAAGGGAAAATAGCGGTCGTAACGGGAGGCGCTATGGGAATTGGTCGGGCAACTTGTTTGCTTTTAGCAGAAGAAGAGGCGGCAGTTGCTGTTACTGACATAGACGATAATGCTGGATTGGCAGTTGTATCGCAGATTACAAAAAATGGAGGTAAAGCTCAATATTGGCACATGGATGTGTCTAATGAGGAAGAAGTAAAACATGCTTTAGAAAATATATATGGAAATTTTGGGAAAATAGACATCCTCGTTAATAATGCAGGTATCAGTGGTGTGACAAAGCCTACCCATGAAATAGAAGAAAATGAATGGAATAAGGTTATTGATATAGATGCCAAAGGGGTGTTCTTCTGTTGTAAACATACAGTTCCTTATATGATACAAGGGGGTGGCGGAAGCATTGTCAATATATCTTCAGTGTACGGTCTAGTTGGTGCTGTGGGTGACTCACCTCCCTATCCATATCATGCTGCAAAAGGTGCTGTGCGATTGATGACTAAATCAGATGCTCTTTGTTATGCAAGGCATAACATAAGAGTAAATTCAATTCACCCTAGCTGGATTTGGACTTCCCTTGTCGAAGAGGTTGCGAAGAGATCCCAGGGAGGGCTTGAATCACTTAAGGAACAAATTAAAAGTCTAGTACCGTTAGGCTATGCGGGAGAACCTAATGACATCGCCTATGGTGTTTTGTATCTAGCATCAGGAGAATCCAAGTTTGTCACAGGCAGTGAACTGGTAATAGACGGTGGTTATATAGCCAGGTAAATTTTTAGGCGCTTAGCTGGATTTTTTCGGAGATATATCCATATAAAACATAATTTATATTTTCGATAAAGGAAATATTTTAACACATCTTTTCATTTTCAAGTTATAACATTCTTCACAGTGAGCCCTATCTCGGCGATGTTTTTGGCTATAACAGCACCAGAACCAGCCAAAGCAGCTATTTTTCCCTGAGCTCTGCCTGAACTACCGCTAACAATAGCCCCAGCATGTCCCATTCTTTTCCCCTGTGGAGCTGTTGAACCAGCGACAAAGGCAATCACAGGCTTGGTCATCTTCTCCTTAATGAACTTTGCCGCATCCTGTTCCATGGTACCACCTATTTCACCAATAAGTACTACCGCTTCAGTACCTTTGTCTTTCTGGAACAACCGGAGTATATCTACGAAAGTACTGCCTGGTAAAAGATCACCCCCAATGCCAACGCATGTTGATTGACCAATTCCTAAATTACTTAGCTGAGTAACTACTTCATATGTTAGAGTACCACTTCGAGAAACGACACCAACCTTGCCTGGCAGATGGATTTCACCAGCCATGAGTCCTGCTCTACATTTGCCTGGTGAAATAACTCCGGCACAGTTAGGCCCTATTAGTCTAGTTGGCCTATCTTTTAGATGTTCATGTACAATCAACATGTCTTTAACTGGTATACCCTCAGTAATGCAGATAACCAGAGGAAGCTCAGCATCGATAGCCTCTATTATGGCATCAGCAGCACAGGCAGCTGGTATAAAAATCATGCTGGTATTGGCACCAGTTTCTTTTACGGCTCCCTCCACTGTGTTGAAAATAGGCACATCTAATGCTAGCATTCCACCTTTTCCTGGCGTAACCCCAGCCACTACTTTGGAGCCATATTCAATTGCCCGCTGTGTATGAAATGTACCTTCAGTACCAGTCATTCCCTGAACTAGTAACCTTGTTCTTTCATCAATCAAAATACTCATCTCGTCTCCCCTTTGGCTGCGGCTGTTGCTTTACGGGCTGCTTCATAGAGATCATTTGCCTCAATAAAGTCTATCTTTGACTTTTCTAAAATATGCTTACCGTCGTTAGCATTCGTTCCCGCCAACCTGATTACTAGGGGCAGATGAATATTCATTTGTTTGTGTGCTTCTACAATGCCTCGTGCAATGATATCCCCCCTTGATATACCGCCAAATATATTCACCATAATTGCTTTTACGTTGGGATCGTCAATAAAAATTTTAAAGGCATTAACAACACGTTTATAATCATTAACAGTACCAATATCAAGAAAATTTGCAGGCCTACCGCCGACTTGATTTATTAAATCCATTACTGCCATAGCCAGTCCAGCGCCATTAACCATACAGCCGATATCGCCATTCATCTTTATATAATTGCTAATATCTAATTCCTTGGCCTCAACTTCTAAAGGGTGTTCCTGCTCTTTGTCAAAGAGTTGATTTATATCACTGTGACGGTAAAGGGCATTATCATCAAAGTTTATTTTGGCATCAAGGGCTAAAAACTCACCATTATATGTGACAACGAGTGGATTAATCTCAACCAGCGAGCAGTCTTTCTCCATGAATAAACGGTAGAGATTTGCCATGATGTGGATCGCTTGTCTGATTTGTTCTCTGTCTAAATTTATACCGTAGCCTAGCTTACGCCCGTGATAATCCTGAAAACCAGTGGCAGTGTCAATATGTACCTTGATAATCTTCGTAGGGCTAACGCTGGCTATTTCCTCAATGTCTATGCCACCAGCTTCGCTAGCCATTATCACTGGCATCCGAGAAGTGCTATCTACAACAATACTAAGGTAGAACTCACGCTTAATGTTAATTGCTTCTTCAACCAATACCCTATGTACTGGGGTTCCTTCTGATGTTGTCTGATGTGTTACCAACCGAGAGCCGATTAATTGCATTGCTAGTTTCTCAGCTTGTTGAGGATTATTGGCAATTTTTACCCCACCAGCTTTACCTCTGCTTCCAGAATATACTTGGGCTTTGATTACTACCTTGTTGCCAAGTTCAGTAGCAATTTTCCCAGCCTCCAAAGGTGTAGAAGCCACTCCTCCTTTAGGTATGGGTATATTAAATTCAGATAAAAGTGCCTTTGCCTGATATTCGTGGATTCTCATCTAATTCAACTTTCCTTTGATCTGAAATGTCTAACTGGTGTTTATCGCACATGTGGAAAAGATTTTTATTGCTACATCAAGCGCTAGTACCTCTTAAACCAAGGGCATTTAACTCCTGCTAACACGCGCACACACCAGATATTGTAGAATACATTATTTTTATAAGCTTATCTGTCTTCCTCCAATATCGAGAGCAGCTTCCATCGCTGCTTCCGACAGTGTGGGGTGAGCATGTATTGTAGAGGCAATATCTTCAAAAACGCCTTTCTTTTTTATCTCCAGAACGGTCTCAGCAATTAGTTCAGTAGCCTGAGGACCAATTATATATGCTCCCAGAATTTCCCCGTGCTTAGCCTCGGCAATAATCTTTACCATGCCTCCTGTCTTGTTGTATATTATTGCCTTCCCATTAGCGATAAAGGGACAACGGCCAACTTTAATATCGCCGTATTTTTCGCTGGCTGAGACCTCGGTTAGTCCGACTCCTGCTAATTCTGGAGAAGTGTAAACACATCGGGGTATGGCATTATAATTCATCTTATTCCTTGCTCCCATTATATTTTCCACAGCACACTTGCCCTCCTCCATAGCTTTATGCGCCAGCATTAGCCCTCCTACTACATCACCAATCGCATAAACACCGGGGATATTAGTCTCCATATATTCGTTAGCAATTATTTTGCCTTTATCCATGGCAAGCCCCAGTTTATTTGCTCCCAAGTCATCGGTACAAGGGCTTCTGCCTACAGCCACTAAGACTTTCTCCGCTGTAGTTTCCTGATTATCTCCTTCCTTATCGGTAAAAGTGACCTTCTTATTTTGCTCGACTCCACTGATGCCGGTAACTGTAGCACTAGTGAAGATATCAATGCCGTCTTTCTTCAATATACTTTCAAGCAGGCGGGCAATTTCAGTATCCTCGGCGGGTAGTATATGGGGCATAATTTCCATGATGGTTACTTTGCTACCCATTCTGTGCATGATCTGAGCAAATTCCAGACCTATAACTCCACCACCAATGATGACTATGCTTTTGGGAAGCTGGTCCATAGTTAAAGCCTGATCACTATCTATGACATCAGGCTCGTCGTTACCTTTAATGGAAATTGTAGAGGGCTTCGAGCCAGTGGCAATGACAATGTTATCACACTTTATTTTGTCATTACTTTCTAAAATACCTACTGTCTTGGAATCAATTAGAGTGGCAGTGCCTCTGATGACATTAACCTTGTTTTTCCTCATCAGGTATGTAACGCCATCTACCAAACGTTCCACTACCGCTTTCTTTCGTTTTACTACTGCCGAAAAATCCAGAGATATCTTATCCACCAATATCCCAAAGGTTTCGGAGTGTTTGATACTCTCTAATAGGTCAGCTGATTGCAGTAATGCTTTTGTTGGTATACAGCCACGGTTGATACATGTTCCACCAAGGGAATCTTTCTCAATGAGAGTGACCTGCGTACCCAATTGGGCTGCCCGAATAGCAGCTACATAACCACCCGGCCCTCCACCAATTATTATGATATTATTCGCCATAATTTCATTCTCCTATTCTATGCAATCGGAACTTACAGATTTTTAGCAATTTTTAACTAAACCTCGCATGCTTCTTCAAATATTTTGTAAATAATCTATGTATCTATTCTTAGAAAAGCACTGTGAACTACGATAACAAGCTGCTAACGGTGATCGACATTGCTGGCAGCAACTTGAGCATTATTTATGAGGTTAGGGTATCAGGCATCTCTAGACCTTCCTTTACTTTTTGCAAGAAAGTTACTGCAAGTGCCCCATCAATTATCCTGTGATCGTAAGAAAGCGACATGTACATCATCGGGCGGATTACAATCTGATCATCACGCACTACCGGGGTCTTCATTATCTTGCCCATACCTATGACAGCACTTTCAGGATAGTTAATAACCGGTGCGAAGAAAAGAGAGCCAAAAACGCCAGAATTAGTAACTGTGAAGGTGCCATCCGAGATATCAGCTAGAGAGAGTCGTCCTATTCTAGCTTTCTCAGCTAGCTGCTTAATCTTCTTGGCTATTTCGCCGAGAGTATTTTCCTCTGCGTTGTGAATCACCGGAACTACCAATCCATCATCTGTAGATACAGCCACTCCCATGTTTATGTATTTTTTAATGATTATTTTATTGTCAACTAAGATTGAATTAATTAAGGGAAATTCTCGAAGAGCTAGGATAGCCGCCTTAACGACCCATGTTGTCACAGGTATTTGTATCTTTTTGCGTAGTTCTATCAGTTCGTTCATGTCAACTTCGGCAAATGTGGTTGTTTTTGCTAAGATTTGGTGGCTCATTGTGACCCTATCTGCCATAGCTTTCCTAGTTCCAGTAAGAGGCACCATTTGTTCTTCACCATAAACAGAACGCTGCTGGCCCAGTTTCGCTTGTTGTTGTTCTGCGTACTTTAGGACATCATCTTCTGTTATTAGTCCATCGGGACCAGTGCCTAGTACGCTATTTATATCAATATGCTGCTTCTCCGCTTGTCTACGCGCAGCCGGCGATACTGGTTTCTTTGATGTCAACGGTGGTCCGGTATGTTCGACTAATTTCCCCTTTTCTTTAAGCTCGCCAATAATAGCAAGTAATGCATTTACTTCTACTAACTCACCCTCGTTAACAAGAATCTGGAGCAGAAACCCGCTGGCTTCAGCCTCTATTTCCATCGTAGCCTTATCTGTTTCAATCTCCAGCAAAGGCTGTCCCTTCTTTACCTCCTCCCCCTCTTTTTTTAGCCATCTCACCACCATACCTCGTGACATTGTTTGTGTCAATTTTGGCATTCTTACCTCGACGGCCATTCAGTACCTCCTTATAATCATTTCTATTTTCTATACCATGGCCTGAGCCACATCGATGATATTCTTCTCGTTTGGTAAAAAGAACTCTAGCAAGGGTGGGCTAAATGGTACTGGCGTATCTAGCGCAGCTATTCGCTCAATAGGAGCATCAAGATAACCAAAAGCTTCTTTTGATACAATAGCAGCGATTTCACCACCAAACCCACCTGTTTTACAGGCTTCATGAGCAATTATTAGCTTGCCAGTCTTTTTAACAGAATTGATAATAGCTTCTTTATCGAAAGGATATAAAGTTCGTAAGTCAAGTACCTCCAATTCAACTCCTTTTTCAGCTAATTCCACTGCAGCTGCGAGAGCCTTATTGACCATGAGACCCCAAGTGACAACAGTCACATGTTTTCCTTGACGTTTTATCTCCGCCTTTCTTAGGGGCACTGTATACTCTTCTTTAGGCACATCTCCTTGTACACCGTACAGGAGCTTATGTTCTAAAAAGATTATGGGATTGGGATCTCGAATAGACAACTTTAGCAAACCTTTAGCGTCATATGGGGTTGAGGGAACAACGACGATAATTCCAGGCATATGACAAAACATAGCTTCAATACTCTGGCAATGATGGGCACCACCACCAACCATAGCACCAAATGGCATTCTAATAACCATAGGAACCTTAACTAGGCCGGCGTGCAAATATCTCATTTTAGCACCACAGTTAAATATTTGATCCATAGCTAAGGTGCTGAAATCTTGGAACATTATTTCAGCTACTGGCTTTGTGCCCATAATAGCTGCTCCTACAGCAGCACCAGCAATCGCCGCTTCAGATATAGGTGTTTCTATCACCCTTTTAGTACCAAACTTGGCTAGTAGTCCATCAGTTACTCTAAAAGCACCACCATATGTGCCAATATCTTGTCCTATAAGAAACACTGTTGCATCACGTGTCATTTCTTCATATAGAGCCTCATTAAGTGCCGTGCGATAGGTTATTTTCCTCATATTAAAGCCTCCTTCGAATCAATGGCGTATACATCTTCAAGAACTGTTTCTGGTTCAGGATATGGCTCTTTATTAGCAAATTCTATTGCTTCATTGATCTCTGCCTGTGTCTCATTATGTATTTGAGCAATCATATCTTCTTTTAAGACACTTCTTCCCAATAGATATTCTCTGAAGCGCTTGATAGGGCACTTCTGCTTCCACTCATTAATCTCCTCCACAGTACGATATGGGCGATCTGGAGGGTCGATCACAGCATGACCGTGCCATCGGTATGTCTTGCATTCTATTAGAGTGGGCTGAGGTGATTCTGCTTTGGCTCTTTGGATAGCCTCTTGAACAGCCTCATAGACATCCAGAACATTATTACCGTCAACTATTACTCCTGGAATACCATAACTACTTGCACGATCAGCAATGTTTTTTGTTAGAATGGCATGGTGATAAGGAGTTGACAATGCATACAAGTTGTTCTCACAGATAAAAATTATGGGGAGTCTTAATACCGCTGCTAAATTGACAGCCTCATGGAAGCTCCCCTCATTTGTACTACCGTCTCCAAAAAAACAGACGGTAATTCGGTCCAATTTTCTTATCTTACAACCTAAAGCTATTCCTACAGCCACAGGGATGGCACCACCAATTACACCAGTACCTCCTATAATTCCTAACTCAAGATCTCCGATATGGTGCGATGTCTGCTTTCCTCCAGCCTGTTTCGTATATTTGCCATGCATTGCGGCCATGAGTACTCTTACCGGAACACCTTTCACAAGAAAAGCAGCTCTAGTCCGGAGAGAGGGCAATATGATGTCTTCTCTACTCAAGCTATAGCAAGCCCCTACTCCTATTGCCTCTTGCCCTGCACTCGAATGTTGAAGCTCAGGTAACATTCCTCGTTTAGCCAGATTGTTTATGGTCTCCTCGAAGTTCCTGGTTAATACCATCCAACGATACATCTGTATTAGGTCATTATTGGTGAGTGACAAAACTAGGCCTCCTTTTACTCAGCTTTTGTATTAATTATGTTTTTTAATCTAACTAGCGTGTACATATGCTTTTATCTTTGTAATGTAATGTTCTCTTTTGAATCGCGAACATAAATTATTTATCTAAACCCTGAGCTTTCTTCCTCCTTCGAACATTTCGGCAGCCCTAAAAGAGCTTCGAACCAGAGGCGCAGAGGCTACCCGTTTGAAGCCTTTCATCTCTGCAATCATTTCATATTCACTAAACTCTGCAGGAGTTACATATCGAGTTACCGGATAGTGATCTAGAGACGGCTGCAAGTATTGTCCAATGGTTAAAAAGTCGCAGCCTGCTTCTCTAAGGTCATCCATTACCTGCAAGACTTCGTTCTTTTCTTCACCTAGCCCGAGCATTAATCCAGATTTGGTAAGGAGTGTATGGTCAAGCTCTTTTACCCTAGCCAAAAGTTCGATTGAGCGATAATAATCAGCTTGTTGACGTACCTCGGGATATAGTCGAGAGACTGTTTCCACATTATGATTAAGAACTGATGGTGCACTGTCCAGTATAGTCTTAAGAGCTGAGAAAGAGCCATGGAAGTCAGGTATAAGAACTTCGATACCTATATGTGAATCAAAATATCTTAAAGCTTTTACAACAGTTGCAAAGTGTGAGGCTCCTCCATCATCGAGATCGTCTCTGGTCACAGAAGTGATAACCACGTATTTCAGCCCCAATTTCTTTACGACTTCAACAATATGCTCAGATTCTTTGGGATCTGGCACAGAAGGTCTTCCACCTCGCACTGCACAAAAAGCGCAGCTACGAGTACAAATATCCCCTAGTATCATGAATGTTACAGTACCCTGTGAGAAGCATATACTTCTGTTTGGGCAACATGCGCTTTCGCAGACTGTATGAATATTCAATTTATCAATGAGATGGAAAATACCGCCACAGATATTTTGAGTAGGAGCTTTTACTTTAAGCCATTCTGGGTGCTTTAGATAATTAAGCATAAATTATCGTCACTTTCTTTTAGTTCGATGCCAAAAACATAAGTGAAAGATTGAAGTACGTATTTCTTTACCATCCGCATATCTATTTTCTGTCTTATCAACTTTGAGACGGAAGTGATTACTTTATCAGACATGCCGCAAGGCAATATATAGGTGAAGTACTTCAAATCGGTGTTAACGTTCAAAGCGAAACCATGCATACTAACTCCTCGCGTAATACGAAGGCCAAGGCTGCAGATTTTTTCCTCATTCACCCAAACGCCTGGATATCCCTCTTTACGTTTGCCAGTAACGCCGAGACAGGCCAGGCTTTTAATAACAACTTCCTCCAGATTGCTGATGTATTTATGCACGCTTAATTCATTTTCCCTTAGGTTAAAGATTGGATAACATATGAGCTGACCAGGACCGTGATAGGTAATACCACCACCGCGATTTGTATAAAGCACCGGCGTATTTTGGCGGACTTTATTCGGAGCAACCACACTATCTATTTCACCAGAACGGCCGATTGTAAAAACCGGTGGATGCTCTAAAAGCACCAACATATCGCTAATCTTGCTACTAACTCTCATATCAACTAGCTTATTTTGAATATCCAAGGCGTCTAAATAGTCCATAATGCCCAAGTCGTAAACCAAACATTTTTTTTTCGAATACATTCTATCTATAAACCAAAAATAACTAATGACGTCTCTAAGACATAAATGAAACATCCTGCGTTCATTGAGTTAACCAGTATTAGAGGTCCATCATAAATATAAACTTAGAATTCACATTTTGAGGTAGTTAATTAGGAAGTGCTGCATGACTAAAAATAATGACTCGGATAAAAAACTTTACCGCTCTTTTGTATCAGTCTAAGAAAATACTGTTAGCTACACCTCAATCATCTTATTCACTAATGACCATTGCGAAGCATACCAAATGAACTATCTTTGCCAGAATTTCAAGACCTCATAATTTACTTGCCATTGCATTTCAGATTCGTTTCCTTTCCATGTATCTTTCGTTCCCTGTAAGGCAAAAATCCTTTCAGGGCTATTTAGATAGCCCTCCCAATCTTGTCTAGTGTCAAATTTATACATAGTTAGATATTTCGGATAGATTTGACTCTTATCGATTAATCTACAGCGAGTGATTTCTTTGAGTTTTTCAAATTTGAGCAATTGAGGAATATGTACTTCATCATACCAACTGTTAAATTTTTCTTCGTGCTCTGGTTGACAATTGACACCCACAATGTATATAACTGGGGCATCTGCATTTTGATATTGATATAACATCCTATTTCTCCATCTCGTTCCTAAGTTTGTCAAAAAGCTCACCGATCATTTTCTCGACTACTTGTGTAATTAATCTCTGCCCAACCCCTGCTACTAGTCCACCTACACGAGCATCCGCGGTCCATGTCATATCAGTTTTATCGCTTGTGTTTTCGGCTAAATCAACAACTATATCTACGTCAGCTACGCTTTTAATACCTGAACCATGAGCTTTTAGCTTTGTATGGGACGGAGGCACTTTTTCCACAATTTGGACATCGAAGTTAAATTCACCTTTTACCCAACCAACAACCGCACCAACTGACATACAGAACTTATCATCGCTTTGGACACTAAGATTCTGGATCATTGGTACATATTCAAGAGTTGAGTGGGGATCTGAGATATACTTCCATACTTTCTCTCTAGGCGCATTAATTGTGGACTTACCTTCATAATGCATTAATTAAACCTCCATATATGGCGCTTCAAGTTTATTGTGACGTACTGACCAATTATAGCTTTCACCTAAGCCATTAATATTTGCCTTAAAAAATATGTCAGAGCTATAGAATCATTAATATCATTTCTGATTTTGATTACTTCAGCAGATATCCCCTACTAATCGTCTAGTCTAAATTGTCGAAAACCGAGTAATCATGCCCAGGATAAAAAACTTTACCATCCTTTCTGATTTTTGCTAGAGCAGCTTGCATAGATCGTAAATCGTAATATAGTCCTGGCGGTACCGCAGCTTTTATGTTTAATTCTACATTGCGAGCTATATCACCCAGCAATATAGCTGTTCCTTTTTTAGTTTCGACGTATACTGCTTGGCTGCCCGGAGTATGAGAATTTTTAAATAAAACACACTTAACTCCAGGTATAATTTCTTCGTCACCATCAATAAGAACGATCTGATCCCACAAGTCATTTACAATTGTGGCGATATCCTTTCGGTCATAGAACAGCGTCCTTAAAACTATATCTGATGCCTGCGTAGTTAAGGGAGCAGCAGCCTCCTGCAATTCTGCTCTTTGTATTATCAATTTGGCGTTAGGAAAAATATTACAATTACCGCAATGATCATAATGAAGGTGAGTCAAAACTACATATTTAATATCTTCTGGTTTAACTCCTTGATTCTTAATTTGCTCAGCTAAGTCCCATTCAGCTTTTATTCTGTGAGGTCTTGAGGTTGCAAGGGTTTCGCCATGCTCTGTATAGCGAAACCCTGTGTCTACAATTATTGGACACTCCTCTCCCTTTATCAAGAATGCTAGTATAGGTATTCTCACCGGTCTGGGTTCCGTGCAAAGCGACCATAATGTATCCAACATAGTGCTACCATCGACCTCTCCTAGAATCAGTGGGCAAATTACCAAATCTTTGCTGTTCATTTTATATTCCTATATTGTTTTCTTTTGTTTAGCTTCCTTTACTAAAGACAAGACTCTTTCCGGGGTCAACGGAGTCCTCTTCACTGTAACCCCCAGCGCATCTTCAACGGCGTTTACGATAACACTGGGAGTTGCACATATTGCTCCTTCACCTGCGCCTTTAGTGCCAAGAGGTGTAAATGGAGATGGTGTCTCTATCCGATCAATTTGGATATCAACTGCTTCTGCCGCCGTGGGCATTAGGTAATCCATAAAGGTCGTTGTGAGCAATTGACCGTTTTCATCGTATTGCAACTCTTCATACATAGCCCCAGCAATACCTTGCAAGGTTCCGCCATGTATTTGACCATCCACAATCATGTGATTAATTACCTTGCCACAGTCATGAGTAGTGAAGTATTTCTTAATCTTTAGAATTCCAGTATCCGGATCAACTTCAACTATAGCACCTTCAAAAGCTGTTGCATGTGTGGTATAGAAGCATATTGGAGGCACCCAACTGACTGGTGGTTGAGGTGCTGTATAATAGGTTGTCACTTCTAGACTTGCATCCTCAGCAAGCATATCTGCTGGATAAGCCGCATAAACCCCAGGAAAATAGTGAGCAGCCCGTGCGATATCCCTAATGGTCAGCGATTTGCTAGGAGTTTTTTTCAAATATACCTTACCATTCGCAATGTCTACTTCTTCCAATTTGACCTTCAGTAGATTGGCACCTACCTTAAGCAATTTTTCTCTTAGCTTTTGGCAGGCATTTACTGTGCAAGATGTAGTCCAAGACGCACCTCTGCTAGAAAATGGACCAGCTCCACAAGGTGTCATATCCGTATCACCAATGATGGCTCTTATATCATCAGGAGTAACGCCCAACTCGTCTGCAACCACCTGCGTCAGCGTTGATTCCGTTCCTTGTCCAATATCAACCAGACCATGCGCTAGGATAATGCCTCCTTCAGAAGTAATTTTGACAGACACACCTTCATAACCAGCATAAAAAGCATTAGTTGGTATACCACCAGACGGTTCCACCTTTGCAGCTATGCCAATGCCTATATATTTCCCCTCTTTCCTGAGTCTTTCCTTGTCTTTTTTTAGATTGTCATAATCCATCATTTCCAATGTCCGTCGCTGTAACTCAGGTAAATTGCCACTGTCATATAGAGAACCACTCAGTTGTCTGTAAGGATATTCGTTTGGCTGGATATAATTTTTTCTTCTAATCTCTTCCGGAGGAATGGCTAACTCACGACTCATAATATTTATCATTCTTTCAAGAACTCGATTGGCCATATCTTTACCATAACCTCGATAGGCACCGTAGAAACTCTTGTTAGTCAAAACGCCTATATGGTCGATGCTAAGTGCATTAACCTTATATGGTCCTAGCAAACTAAAACCAGCAGCTACCACTGGTCCAGCGCCAGGCCCTCGGTTTGCGGCTTCAGCACCATAGTTAGCAATCATATTCGACTTAACACCAAGTATTTTCCCATCATTCTTGCAAGCAACTTGTACATCATATATATAATCTCTGGAATGGGGCGAAGCCATAAAAGCTTCCATTCTATTTTCTGTCCACTTCACTGGCTTACCGGTCATTATTGAAAAAAGGCAAGGAACTATATCGTCTCCCCACACCCACTTGTTACCAAAAGCACCGCCAACGTCTGGTACAATGACTCTGATATTCTGTTCAGGTATATTCAGCACCCGTGAAATATATGAACGAGCCTGGAATGGCCCCTGGGTTGATGTCCATATCTCAAGTTTTTTATCAGCTGATTTATAATTGGCTATTGTACACCGGGCCTCAAGAGGAAACCCCGAATATCTTTGTTCGTATAATCTTTCACTTATTATATGATCAGCTTCATTAAATGCTTTATCTATATCACCGAAGGTAGCGGGAATGCGAACTAGAATATTATCCCCCAACTCTTCATAGAGTAGAGGGGCATTTTTTTCCATTGCCTTTTCAATATCTACCACGACGGGTAACGGTTCATATTCTACGTCTATCAACTCCAGTGCATCTTCCGATATATACCTATCGACCGCTGCCACTGCAGCCACTGGCTCACCAGCCCAGCGTACCTTATTAACAGCCATTGGAAATACCAAACCATCAACTGATTTTTGCCCTGGTTGGTCAATGCACGTGGGTAAGGGATACCCTTTGATGTCTTCTCCTGTTAATACTGTAACGACACCCGGAAGTTTCACTGCTTTGCTTGTATCAATCTTTTTAATTCTAGCGTGAGCATAAGGACTTCTTAAATACGAACAATATAGCATCCCTGGCAATTGTACATCATCGACATATGTACCTTGGCCTGTTAATAGCCGTGCATCCTGCTTCCGTTTTACATCTGTACCAACCCATTTCTTATTCATTATTTCTCACCCTCTTTCATTCTTTTGGCTGCGTCCTTAACAGATTTAATAATATTTGTATAGCCTGTACATCGGCAGAGGTTACCTGTTATGCCTTTCTTAATTTCATCATCTGTAGGGTCTGGATTTTTCTTTAACAATTGATATGCAGATATAACCATACCGGGAGTACAGAACCCACATTGGAGTCCGTGGTTATCTCTAAAAGCCTCTTGAATCGGGTGTAGTTTGTCTCCTTTTGCAATGCCTTCAATGGTCACAATATCAGCACCATCTGCCTGTATGGCAAAGATCATACATGACTTGACACTAATACCATTAAGAAGTATCGTACACGCCCCACACTTGCCAGAGACGCAACCGATATGTGTGCCTGTAAGATGTAGCTTATCTCGTATTAAATCTACAAGCAGCATTCTGGGTTCTACGCTAGCTTCATGAGTAACGCCATTTACAGTTAAAGTAATAGTTTTTCCCATCACTTGTTACCTCCAGCTCTGTTAAATGCTAGTTTTAAAGCTCTTCTTGTCATGACCTTGGTCATCTCAGTCCTATATTCAGATGAAGCGTGTGTATCACTTATGGGTTCAATTCCGTTTGTGGACAATTCAGCTGCGCTATTTATTAATTCATCATTAATTTTTTCCCCCAACAAAGCCTTTTCTGTTTCCCGTGCTTTTACTGGTATTGGAGCTACAGACCCAAGCCTGATATTGATATATTCACATATCTTGTTTTTACCAAGCTTAATAATAGCTGCGACTGATACAATAGGATGATCACCACTCCTAACGACTAGCTTTTGATAGGTTTGACCAGTATTAGGTAATATAGTTTTTACCCCAATTTCAGTAAGCAACTCTCCTCTATTAAGAGCTGTTGAAAGCATTCCAAGGAAGAAATCACTTGCTTTAATTATTCTTTCTCCACTTGAACTCATAGCTTTCAGTTCTACATCTAACGCTAAAATAACCGGCAAGAATTCGCATGCCGAGTCAGCATGGCAAATGTTACCTCCAATTGTACCTCGATTGCGTACCTGAGGGTCACCCAAGGTGCTTGCAACTTCGTGAATAATAGGGCTCTTAGTTCTAATTAGCCCTGATCCCTCAAGGATATAATAAGGCGTCAAAGCCCCGATTCTTAGTACACCATCATTACCCTCAGTCACAGAGGATAAGTTTGGGATCTTGTTAATATCGATTAAATATTTCGGCTCAGCTAACCTGAGCTTCATCAAAGGAACTAAACTGAGGCCTCCAGCAAGTATTTTAGCCTCTTCTTCATATTTCCCTAGTAAACCTATTGCCTCGTCGATAGTATTTGGGGCAAAGTACTCGAACCCTTTTGGTCTCAAAATGCACCTCCTTTCTCAGTTAATAGACCATAGCTTATATTAAAGGCTATTAAAAGCAGTAATTCCGTCTATTTCCGTACAACAATAATTCCGCTTTAAGAATTTATACTCCAGTAAAAATGCTGTGGACTGATTGCCCCAAATTACCTACTGCTTAATATTTACCAATTCAGGAGCAATAATAATTATCGATATACGATAAATACTTATCGTTTTATGGTATTGAATGTAGCATATTACTTCATTTTTGTCAATAGTAGGTCATAGATCGTTGTAGTTTGCACAAATAGTAACGAATCTCATCTTGTTCAGAAAACTCTGCCAATTTTCTTTGGACTTTACTTGAACGAACAAGGGAAGACTAGAAACTTATGTGTTATCACTGATAAGAAGTGTATGATAGCTCGATATATATGGCAGTAATCACACGGATATTGAGTTACCCTCTAATTTTTTCTATCTGGACAGTTGTATATCTTATTTATTGGAATTATGCAGGATAGAGAATGTATTACAGGCGGCACCGTTATACTTTTATAGCTTTGAAATCAACACTACCAAAACAATTTCAACTTTTAGAGATGCTCGCCAATCAGAAACCGATCATACTAGCTTTATCTCATAGAATTAACGTGGATATTATTTTTATATCCCAGTGCTCTTGAAATATCTGCGGTACATTTCTTAACCATGGTAACTAGCTTCTTCTTTCTTGCATCGGTTAATCGCTGAGGAGGGCAGAGAATAGCGGAGGAGGCTATCACATTACCCTGAAAACTTCTTATTGGAGAACCAATACTAATAATACCTAGTTCATATTCTTCATGATCAATAGCAATACCAGTATTCTTGATTTTTGAAAGGTCTTCCATAAGTTTATCCCGCTTTGTTATGGTATTCTTGGTAAAGTTATATAGCTTGGTAGCCTCCATAACCGAATTTAATTGCCCTGGATCTAGGTTAGCTAATAAGATTTTACCGTTTGCTGTACAATGTAATGGTAATTCTGTCAAGTTATAAGTAATCATTCTTGTTTTGTGAATAACGTGTATTAGTATTATATTGATTGCTTTAGTACCTTGATAAATTACAACATTAACGCTCTCACCGGTTTCTTTACTTAATTCATCTACGAAGGGCTTTGCTAATTCTCTAAACTTATTTATATCTTCCGGTTCATTATATCGCAAGAAAATAGTCCCAAGCGAATATACCCCTCCAGGACGCCTAATGACGAGCCCTCGTAAGACAAGTCTAGAAATAATGCGATAAAGGGAACTAGAAGGATAGCCGGTAAGATTAGATAATTCTGCAATGCTTACACGTTCTGTGGTTAATAAAGTTATAAGAATATCGGCCACCCTGTCAACTGTTGCCATATATCTCCTTGTTAGTAATATTTTTTACACATAATAACATATAAATATCGCAGAGTGATAATGGATAAGTTGTTACTTAAAGTGATATATCATTTTCTCAAGCAAGCAGAGTGTATGTATTATCTGATTTAAGTAATCCAAGCAGAAGCAGTCTTTCTTTGCCTTAGCGAACTCGTGTGAAGGGCTCGAGGTTTGATGTTACCGTGTGTGCTATAGAACATGAAGAGGAAGCTGAGTAAGAATTCTAAACGGGTTAAATATTAAGAAAAATGTGATTGGGGAAACAACGGAACTTGTATTTTTCGCTTATAAAAGGCAAAAGGAACCTTTCGGAATATATCAAAAAATAGCGCCAATTAGTGAATTTATTTTACAAATACTATAGCTTGGATAGAAAAAAGGAAAAATTATTTGTGTAGAATATTTTCTACTCATAAAAAATGGGATAGTTATGATGGTATTAGAAGTTTTGAACAATAAACCTGCATTGTTACCTTAGTAAAATAAAAAAGGCTAGCGTGGATTCATTTCACGCTAGCCTTTTTCCTAAGCTATTGACTTACCTATTCTTTTCTTTGGCTAACCTTTTGACTTTGGCTATTGATAGATAGTCAGGGCATTTCATTGAGCATTGCCTATGTCCTTTAAGACAACCACGACATAGCCAGTAGCATTTTCTGGTATTAGGACAACGATAAAACACTGGCATAGTTGAGGTCTCTGTTTTTGCTATCGTTCTATCATCTCGGTCACACTGATAGATACTATTCAGTTTCACCCCTTTCTCCGAAAAAACAAAAAAGCAGGGTATCGCTCCCTGCTTCTTTGCGCTGGTCTTCTTCTTTGGCTTGCGTTCTATTTAGCTTTGTTTACCCTACGGCTACAGGCTCTTTTGTTTTTGCTTTACCTTTGCGTTTTGGCTTAGCTTCTGTTTTTGTCTCTGTTGCCTCGGTAGTCTCCGTTTCGGCTTCTGCCTTTGCCTCTGCCTCTCTGGCTACTTCTTCAGCTTCTGCCACCGCTTTGCTTTCAGATAAGTTAAGAGGCATTACCAAACAACGGTAACCATCAACAGTAAAAGTAATCGGTTGTGTTGAGCTGGCTATTTTCATTTCCACTATGCCACCACATGCCCTTAAGGCTTTGGTCAGGTAGTTTCCAGCTACCGCTATTCTGGCCTCTCCACTGGTCTCGGCCTCTACCACCATTGAACCTCTATCCTCTTTGGTTTCGATGACAATTTTGTTGTCGGCTATATTAAGAATAAGAGTCCGATACAGTCCTTTGATACTATCATCGAACCAGATAGCCAGTAAGCTGTAACAGGCATTGAATAGCTCTTTGGTATCGAAGCTGGCAGTAGCGCTAAACTCGGTAGGAAATACCTTACTGTAATCAGGATAGACGCCTTGTTGACTGGATAAGCTATACCTGATTAACTCGGTATCGATAATCAGAGACTTGGCTAGCAAACCACCGTTGTCGTTATCTGGCTTCTCTTCGAAACTTACCCTGACTCTTTTGGCTTTCCTTAAAGCTGGTATCAAGCCTCTGATATCATCACGATTGATTAAGGCTTCAGCTTCACCAGCTTCGAAGTCAAGGTTAATCTCACCAAGTGTGAAACCATCGGAAGCTATCAGAGTTAGCCTGTTGTCCTTTTGAGCTATTTTGACGCACTGTAAGGTAACTCGGTTTTCGTCAATAGCGGTAAAAGGCAATACCCTTGATAAGGCTTCAGCTAGCTCATTACTGCCGATATTAGGCATCACAGTATAGCTAGGACTTACCCTGACCTGACAAAAGGTAAGAGGTAGTTTGTCCTTTAGCCAAGCTCCATCTGGTATGTAGCTCTGATGATTACCACAGACTACCTTTAAGCCTTTACCGTTAGCCTGCAAATCGCTAGCACTACCGTTGGCGGGTATCACCTTGATTACATTACTACCTGCCAGAGCTTTAAGATAGCTCAAGAAGCCTTTACTGCCTATGGTGATATCGCTATCGAATAGCTCTATCCTTTCGGCAGTAGCTCTGGAAAGAGCATTTAATAGCCTTTCCTTGTGGCAAACAAAGCCTGAACCAGAACGCTTGCCTTCGATATTAAGTTGTTCCGTCTTAAATCACCCCCTTTTGTTGCAGACGCTTGACGGTATAGCATCTCTTGTATTTGAGACTACTGGCTACTCCGCTAATCCTCTGGCAATAGCTTTTGTCTCTACTTATATAGTTCCAAAACGGGGGTAAAATCAGACATTATGCCAATGATATTTGATGTTTCATAAGTTCTTTTTGACGATAACGGTGTAAGTATCGTTGTTCTTTGGTATTCATTGCCTTGCCGATATACCTCTTATAGGCAATTTTAACCAGTCTTTTTGGGCAGCCTAATAACCAATGTTTAGCATCCTGCCAAGCCTCTAGGTCAATAGCTTTATCATCGGCTAGAGTCTGCCATAGCTCGACAGAGTCACTATCTCCATTGTTGCTATCACCATTAAGACTTAAGGTAGTTGGCTTGCGCATCAAATCTCTCCAGTATGCCATGACAGTATAGCTGGCTACTCTGACCATTGCGCCTTCGGTGAAAGGCTCATGTCCGTTATTGCTGGCCATTTCGGCAAGTTTCAGGATGATATCCTGTTTTAAGTCCTCTCTGTCCTCTGGCTTTGCTTTACGTTGAAACTTGCTGGCAATCTCGATATACTTGTTCCAGTCTAGCTCCATCATGCCTCCATTCGAGGCAAGGCTAGATTTCCCTAGCCAGCTTCATTGGCTAGGGATTTATATTGCCCCGCCTCGTATTGAAGGCAAACATTCTGGTTTCAAGCTTTATTCAATTGTTAAAGTTCATTGATTTAGCTTCAGTATCCAACAAAATAAGCTTATGTGCATTAACAGAATGAACCTTTATTTACGTAATTGAACGTAAAAACTGATTTCAAATTTTTTGAATGTATAGGTAGACATCCATAATCAAAGCATCTATTAGAGGCTTCTCAGCGACTAGGGAACGGATAACAAGGCTCAGGTGAGCAGCGACACCTCTGCGATAGTTGCAGAAATTTCAGAGGGCAGTTTTAGTATCTGGCTAAAAGCAGGAACTTTGCTGGATAAAGGGTTTCTATCTTAATTGTTTTTTCTATAAAACAGCTGAAGCTAAAACTGCCCTGTCGTTTTTTAGCAGACCATCTCTGGCTACTGCCCTGATACGGTTCTCGTTGAGTCTCTTGGCTGAAGGACGGAATCCCCATTTCCTTCTTAGAGAAGCAGCCCTTCGCAGTTCAGACTTAATATAGTAGAATTCATCAGGGTTCAGTTCGCCAGCCCAGCCAGGCTCCAGCAAACGCTTATCATAAGAATATTGTTCCTGGGATGACGTCTGAATGTTCACCTACCCCTGTATACGGCATAAGGATTAAGCCAGTAGGATTCAGGCACTGAAATTCCCACTTTTGTTAATCGGTAGTATATGCGTGGTTTTCCCTGAGGATAATTCTTCTGGAAGTCTGATCGTTCTTTATAGCCACTGGGTTCTACCCAGCCTAATCTGCGCAGTGTGGAGAAGTAGATCACGAAGGAATGATAGCGGCAACCCATAGACTTATATGGAATACGTTCCAGATACTGCTCGGTCAGTTTCTCAATGTTGCTGGGACTGATCGATCGTTTTTGTAGTTTCGCTGAGCGTTCTTCGGCAGCAGTAGCCCTGTTGCTGGCTGTTTCACGAATCAAAGCCAGCTTATAATAGTGGAAGATATCTGCCTGCGGGGCACCTACCAGTGGGTCGATGGTAGGTGAATCATAAGGACCATGCCCTGATAAATATTCCCGGATAAACCAGCCACAGCCAAAAGGCCTGAGAAAACCACCCCGCTTCGGTCGCAGCAACATTACCATGAGCTATTTCTCCTGCCACAGCTTCTGGTACCACTCCCGATGCTCTTCACCGGCGATCTTTCGGTACTTTGCAGTAGTATCGAAACTGGCATGTCCCAGGTGTTCCTGAAGCAATCGCAATCCATCACCGCTATCGTCCAATTTCATGGCATGTACGGCAAAGGCATCGCGGAGCCGGTGCGGGCTGATACCTCTTGTTCTTCCAGTATCGGGATTGATAAGATCAGACAATCCAGCTCTTTTGGCACAATCTCTAACAATTTGCCAGGCACGGTGTCGGTTGATGCCGAAAAGGTATTTCTTGCCATTCTTTAGCACAGCACCACCATGATCTATATAATCTTTCAATATTGTGAGCGTTTCTGCATCAATAGGAATTGTTCTGAATCTACGATGTTCTTGTTCCTGAAGCTCTGCTTGGTCTATTTTTATTCCACAATTAGGACAGAAACTGCTAGATCTGCTTAGCCTGGCTTCACAGCTGGGACAGGATAATTTCGCTTTGCGCTTTAAATGGATAATATTCACCTGGCCTTTATCCAGGTCAACATCTTCTACGGTTAAGGACAGTGCCTCAGTGACACGACATCCCAGATGAAAAAGTAGTCTAATGAGCAACTTATCTCTCACAAAGTTGGCTACCTTCTCCATTGCGTCGATATCATTTGGTTCAAGATATGTCTTCATGATTTATCTTGTCGTTTATCTGGCCAGTACCATTACTATGACTGTTATCCGCCACCGTCGGCGTTTTGTTGGCTAGACGAGCTATATGTACCCTAGCTATGATCCTCGCCAGAGTAACAAGACCCTGAGCAGGATTATAGCTTTCAGGTGAGCTAAGCCGTTCATGCATTTCTATTGTCTCATCTGACCTAGTCATAATAATATTATACAAATCAGCATTTACCACCAATAGACCTAGGCTAATACTTGACAGAGCATAATGAGACATATATAATGGCAGTATAATATACAAATATACCACTGATATTGTGTCAAGAGGAGGCCTAAAATGCCGAAATCAATCTCAATGGCTCAAAAGCGTGAATGGCTAGAGAAGTTTGAGAGGGGAGTTACCGAAACTCAGCTGGCTAGCAGAGCCAAGCGTGACATCAGAACCATAAAGAAGGGATTAGAGGACGCCCGCCGAGAACGGGTAGCCAGTCAGGCCAGAGCAGAACTGCTAAAAGAGGCCATGCGCGATCACAATAAGCATCTGCTAAGCACAGTTAATGATCTTATTTCGGCACTTAAAGTGCCTTCGGCTGGTGAAATACTACCCTGGGATCAGCAGTTCACCAGCGGGTCAATCAAATTGGCGGGTATGACGGCAGTATATGAGAACCTAGTAACACCCAACGCTATTACCGTTAAGTTGGATGTGGAGGACAAAGAAGAATGGGATCTGCTAAAGGAGCATCTGAAAAGGGATAAGATGTGGCCATCGCTTAATCAGTGGAAGAAGAAGGTAGCCATTCTTTTAGAATCCAGAATTCGTCTCAAGCAGCTGTTCGCCAAGACTCTGGAGAAACAAACGGGCTGCAAAATTGTTAAGGAATCTGCCACTGGTTTCTTTATTTATTCTCTTTCAATGGATATTGTTTTTCAGGATATTCTGGAGCAATTGGTTTCGCTGACAGCCGAGGTTAGTTTTGAAGACAATATCCAAATAGACACAGAAAATGGTGGAGTTAGATACCGTAGTTCCTTCATACTAGCACAGGCTCGGGGTAAAGAAAAGGAGTGCCGGAGCCGGATTCTGGAAGCGATTAAACAGGTCCTAGAGACTAACCAAGCCAGAAATGTTACCGCTACGTATAAAGATGTCGATGAATTGACTTCGAAATTGAGCAAAACCGTTAACCAGATCTCTTTGATGGGACTGGTTCCGGGACAATGTTCAATCTGTAGTCGCTTAGGTTTATAGCATAGCAGAGGAGGTATGATTATGAAAGCAGTTATTTATGCCAGGGTATCATCGGAAAAACAGGACGTTGATCTATCTATTTCAGCACAGCTAAAGGCGTTAAGAGATTATGCCACTCGAAATAATTATCAGGTAGTCAGAGAGTTTGTTGATGAAGCCGAAAGCGGCAAGACTTCAGCTCGCCCTCAATTCAGAGAGATGATCACCATGGCCCGTCACCCTTCAAAGCCTTTCGACGCCATCCTGATCTGGAAATACGCTCGCTTTGCTCGCAACCGTCAGGATTCTATCGTGTACAAAACCCTGTTACGAAAGGTCGGAGTTCAGGTGGTATCGATTAACGAGCCAGTTGAAGATACCCCCACCGGTAAACTGATGGAGGCTATGATCGAGAGCCTTGATGAGTTCTATTCGGAAAATCTCAGTGAAGAGGTCACTCGAGGGATGAGGGAGAGCGCCTCACGAGGTTTCTATGTCGCCAGCTATAATCCCTACGGATATCGCAGGATAAAGGTCAACGATGGAGGCAAGGAGAGACCAAAGCTGGAGCCTGAGCCGCATGAGGCTCAAATTGTTGCTCGCATATTCAAGGAAGCTCTTAATTGTAAGGGACTCAAGGAGATATTAAAAGGCCTGAACAAAGAGGGTATCGCCGGACCTAGAGGTAAAGGGTGGATAAAGACAACCATCCACAATATTCTTTGCAACGAGGCTTATACAGGAGCTTTGGTTTGGGGCAAAAGTAGTGCCAAGAAGTTGACTCCTATTCGAGTAGAGAATGCCTGGCCAGCTATCATAGATAAGGAAACTTTTGAAAGAGTACAAACTATGCTGCATGGCAGGTCTTTTAAATCCATGCACCCCCAGCGTGTCGCCAGCCATTACCTGCTGAGCGGTCTAACCAGATGCGGTCATTGCGGCAAAGCGCTTGTCGGCCAGGATGCCAAGGGTGGGAAGTTTACCTACTATGTCTGTGGCACGTTGCTTAAAAAAGGAGCAGGTTCCTGTCCATCACGATACGTTAACAGCCAGAAATTTGAGAGACTGGTGATTGACAAAATAAAGGAGCATATCCTGACAGAGGAGAACCTGAGGGAACTGGTGCGCATGGTGAATGAAGAGATGGATGCGTCAGCCAGTGATTGCAAGAAGCGGTTAGATATTGTTCTAGAGGAAATAGCAGATGTCAATCAAAGGTTGGATAGGCTCTACGACGCTATTGAAACTGGGAAATTAAATCTGGATGATTTATCCCCAAGGATCAAGCAATTGAAAGAGAGAAAAGAACGATTGGAAGCTCAGAAATGGGAATTGGAATGGCAGCTAAAAGAAAGAAGGGTTGAGCTGGCAGATGTGGAAACCATAACTCGCTATGTAAAGGATTTACGTAACTTGCTTGATGAGAGTTCTCTTGCCGAGAGAAAATCCTTTATCAGAAGTTTTGTAAGGGAAATAGAGGTCTCTAGAGACAACGTGCTTCTGAAATATTCAATACCTTTGACAACAGGAGGGTTAACTGAGGAAAGTCTCGGAGTTACCCATATTGTACACTATGGTGGGCCATTGTGGATTCGAACCACAGACCCCGGTCTTATCAGGACCGTGCTCTAACCAACTGAGCTAATGGCCCGCGCCGAAAAGTATAGCTTTTGCTATTAACAGGTGTCAAGCTAAGCTAAATATATATTAAAAATTATTGAGTGCTCGATTGATCGAACTCATCCTTTGATAGTACCGTAAATATAATCGCCACAACTCCAAGAACCGTAGAACAAAACAATGCAGCAATCGAACCTGCCAATGCCAATCCCCAAATCTTCCTTTTAAGAGCAAAAACACCTCCCACAATAGTCAGTATCGACAGCAACATAAGTGGTATTGCCAGAAGAGAAAGCCAAACTGGTATCAATTTTGCGGGCAAATCCGGCAAATTCATCCCTCCTGACATACCGGAAGCAATAAGAAATGTGAATGCTCCCAAAATAATCAGTGCCCATACAACAACACCTCCAGCACCAGCAACTATGGACAAGATACCGGCAACTGTTGGCCGCCATGTCTTCATTTCAATTACCCCCTTTAAATGCTTATCTATCAATTAACCAGGTCTTTTATGTAAACATCATAGCTTCCAGCATGTCTTTAGCTATAATCTGCACTGGAAAGGTACCTTTATAGATGTAATGCCCTACGGCCGTCCTGATTTAAGCACGGTGCTGAGGTATACGAAAAATATTAACTTATGACAAATGCCTGGAGCAATATAAAAAGATTAATAACTAAATATACTAGCCTACTTAAACTATAGAACTCACCCTGCCTCTTTGTACCCTGTAATATTCGAAAACGCGAACTGAGTAAGGTTCAGACAGAAGCTTGTTAATCATAGGTTTCAACTCTATTCGCTTTTTCGAGGTATCCCATGTATCCCAGGCCTTCCGATTCTCCCAGGTGCTTATTACCAGCATATTTTTAGGGTCGTCCATATTGGTCAATGTCTCACCGGTAATAAAGCCGTGCTGCTTCATCGCCTCTTCTCTAATCTGACGAATCAAGTCAACAGCCTTATCCACATACCTGCGGCTCTTTATTTTGTGTTCAATAACAACCCTTACCATATCATCCTCCTTTCCGATATTTTAAAATGACATCACCAATTTCTACTCTAAATGAAGCATCCTTAACCTGGTCGATACAGTTATCAATACTATACACATGGCATTTAATTGTCAACAATGGATTCCTGAACACAAAGCCAATCACTTTTCAAGGATGAAATAAGTACCAGGAGAACATATTGCCCTGCGCACCTGAGATTCGCCAATAACTTTCGGATTATCCACTGTCAGGAATCCGTATCCATCTATATCAAAGTCATCCGAATATAAAATATGGTCCTTATTTCCTCCGCTATCAACATATATTTTGTATTTATAGCTATTTTCATCTATTCCTCTATCACATCCAAGAGCCAAAAATACAAGCGCTAATAACAAACATAAAACAACTACCCTTGCCTTCATAATTCCTCCTTTTTGTATATCATAATCATATCTAATCACGATCTCTCTTTATAGTCTTTAAGCATTCAAAAAGTAGCTATGTTTCAATTATACAACTTGACAAAGCATAATGAATAGAATAACTGCTGTTGTGAAAAACCTTAAAACTAATGTATCCTTAACTCTAAAAATGCCCTAAACCGATAGCCTTAGTTAGGTATCTTTGATAAAATAGCAGCGTGTTAGCAGATATGTCTTATCTTTTTGAACTGAGAAAATCTGATAGCATATCATTGGTTAACTTCTTGCCTGTAATCCGGGGGATTTTGATCGTGGGGGGAGTGCCGGAATTGGCAGACGGGTCAGACTTAGGATCTGGTGCCGCAAGGCGTGGGGGTTCGAGTCCCCCCTTCCCCACCAACCCCAATATCTTATTCCAAAGCCCCTGCTAAAGAAAATGCCCGCTGAGATAAATCCTTTTCTAATTGAGGTAAAAATGATGCCTGTCTTTCCAGCACAGGCATGCCCTGGATCCAGATAAAGTTCTCTGCTCTTTTGGTCACAGCACCCATCTTTTTCAGTTGCTCCAGAGAAAAAATATTGTGTTCCCGACGGGTCTCGATTATCCTGCCGGCCGATACAGGACCAATACCAGGCACACGAATAAGCTCGCTATAGCTGGCCTTATTTATATCTAACGGAAAGAGCCAGGGCTGTTTCTGTGCAATGACAAGCTTGGGGTCTTTGGTCAAACTAAAATTATCACCTTTTCCCAGAGCCAGCTCTACCTCCGACAATCGGAAACCATAGATCCTGAGAAGCCAATCTACCTGATAAAGCCGATGTGCCCGCATCGGCGAAGCCGGCAAAAGCCCTTCCGAGCGTGACTTTCTTATTGGTTGAAAAGCGCTAAAATAAACTCTTCTCAGTTCCATCTCCTGATACAAAGCCTTGATAGCACTTAAAATATCTCTATCCGTCTCGTCGGTTGCTCCAACTACAAACTGAGTCGTTTGACCAGATGGCAATAATCTCTGGTTAGCCTGAGCAATTTTCCTCACCCAACGCATGCGTTCTACAATATCCCTATGCAAATTCTTCTTGAAGCTTAGCTTAGCCAGATGATTTGCTGTGGGAGACTCCATATTCACCGAGACCCGGTTAGCCAGCTTGCAGGCCTCTTCAACACACCCAAGTGAGGCACCGGGTAAAATTTTAAGATGCACATAACCCTTGAATTCATAATGGCGACGCAGAATCGTGACAGTATCTATCATGGTCTCCATAGTTCTGGAAGCATCTCCGGCAATTCCGGAGCTTAGAAATAAACCATGCGCCAATCTCTTTGAATTAAGCTCCATAAATAACCTGGCAAGTTCTTCCGGATGAAAGAAACTGCGAGGAACATCGCGGCCAATTTGATTAACGCAATAAATACAATCATTAACACAACTATTGGTCATGAGTACCTTAAATAGACATACCGGCTTTTTGCCGGGCAAGGCTACCCTGTGTATAAAGCGCAGCGGAGAATTATTACGACGTGTGCCGTCATAGCCACAGACATCAAACTCGGCAGCAGCGGTAAGCATATCCAGTTTATCTGAAATTTCCATCTTTAACCGACATTCCAAATTAAATAGAACAACTGTACTATACCAGAGGGAGAAATTCTCGTCAAGGCCGACGGAATCAAATATCAAAGTCCTTTAAATTAGAGGATAGTTTGACAATTAGTCCGGTATAATGTATTTGTAATCATTAACAGACATGGCTATGTTCGGAGCTGAATTATTCCTAAAAGCGATGGAGAGCCGGGGCAGCAAGAACCTCCGTGTTCACCCGATGCAATGTTCCAGGTTCAGACATCAACTATCGAAGTGCCAGCTTTGCACTAGTTATTGCCCCACAGGAGCCATAAGCTGGGATGAAATGCCGGTTATTGATGCGGATAAGTGCACCGGCTGCGGCATTTGCGCTAACGTGTGCCCTAACGGTGTGTTCGAGGCAAACAGCCCTACAAACGAATCGCTGATGTCACAAGCTGCTGCAATTCTTAAAGTCTCTGATCAAATAGCTTTTTTTTGCTCCAAACAATTGCAAAAGGTTGCCCCTGGCAAAGTACAGGCAGGCAATATCTTAATAGTCCCTTGTCTGGGCAGAATAGATGAGTCTCTGCTGATAGGCTGTATTGCACTGGGAGCTGGTTCGGTATGGCTGGTTAACAGTCTCTGCCATGATTGTGAGTTTAAAGCAGAAAATATCATACGGCAGACTGTAGACAAAACGAATAAGCTGTTGAGCATTTTCGGTGTACGGGAAAAATTTGCTTTCTCCGCAGATATACCCGAATGGGAAATTAATAATGCTAATAGAGCACATAATTCCTCACCGGATTCATACGGTGAACAGTACTCGCGACGTGACTTTTTTAAGAGCATGACAAGAGGAACTAAAAAAGCCGTTATACTGGCCGCCGGCAGCTTTATCCCCCAACATGACGATGACAGCAAAGTCGATATAAGAAAATCCGGGCTACCTTTCCGCATACCCGGAAAACGCAGTTTGCTCCTGGAGACCCTAAAAAAATTGAGAGAACCCGTACTTCCTTCTGTAAATGCTGAAGGGTTACCTTTATGTCAACTAAAAATTGATGATAACTGCAACGGCTGCGGCATGTGTACCTACTTCTGCCCTACCGGCGCCCTGAAAAAAACTGAAGAAGATGGAAAAATCACCCTGAGCTTTCAGTTAGCACAATGCACCGGTTGCAATCTATGCCAGGAGATATGCTTTAAACAAGCGATTTCAGTTTTGCCCGAAATCAATAACGAAAAGCTTCTGAACAATGAGCAAGAAATATTGTTCGTGACTAACATCAATAACCCAGGCTCTGAAGAATACCATAAATTCCTAAGGCACCGATAGCCTCTTGTCTTTTAGAGATCTTATTTGTTAAACTTTGTACTACTTTAACCAGTACAAATCATGAACAATACAAATCCACATTGTAGAAGAGTTTGCATATTAGTTAGATGCCGCACATCGCTGAGAAGAGACATCTTGGATTTTCGTAAGACTATTATCTAATAAAAAAGGAATATATAATATGAGCGTTGTTTTCCACCATACACTGCCCCCATTAAAGAAATACCTTAAACCGAACACTATCGAAGAAGCAGTTTCCTTATTATCCCAATACGGAAAAGATGCTAAGATTCTGGCGGGTGGTACCGACCTGCTGGTATTAATGCGTTCACGAAAGATAAAACCCAAATATATTATTGATATTAACAGCGTTCAAGAAGCAAATGGGATTAACTTCGAAAACGGTTCCCTCAAGATTGGCGCTGTCTCCAAACTCCGGGATGCCGAGCTTTCCGAAGCAATTCGCCAGGAATATCATCTCCTTCATGATGCAGTAAGCCAGATGGCCAGTGTTCAAATCAGAAACATGGGCACTGTCGTGGGTAATATTTGCCGGGCTTCACCATCGGCTGATACCCTTACCCCACTTCTGGTATTGGAAGCTTCGATCGAAATTGCCAGCCGCCTCGAAAAGAAAACTGCGGCCATCGAAAGCTTTTTTACCGGACCGGGTGAGACTATACTGAAACCATCCGAAATGGTTACCTGTATCCGAATACCAAGACTACCGAAGAACACTGCTTCATCATTTCTCAGGATAACCCGTGTAGCCGCAGACCTGGCCAAGGTAAGCGTAGCTACTATAGTTACTAAACAGAGTAATAATTCTTTCAAAGCAAGAATAGCACTGGGCGGAGTAGCACCTACTGCCATCAGAGCAAAACAGGCAGAGAGCTTTCTAAATGATAAACCTCTCAACAGTAGCGTGATCGAAGAAGCTGCTAAACTGGCCGCTCAGGAATGTCAACCGATAACCGATGTGCGCTCTACGAAAGAATACCGCAGGCATATTTGCCAAATGCTAGTTTCGAAATCATTAAGCGAATGCCTGAAAAGATTCGAAAGAAACGGAGATGAACAGTAAATGAAACAGAGTATAAAGCTCTATGTTAATAATGAGGCCAGAGAATTAAAGGTTGACAGTAATCGCACTCTGCTAGAAGTATTGAGGGATGACCTGGGTTTAACCGGCACCAAGTATGGATGTGGAGATGGAGAATGTGGCGCCTGTACTGTACTGGTTGAAGGTAAACCGATTTGTTCTTGTTTAGCACTGGCTGCTTCTTTTGATGGAAAGAAGATTACTACCATTGAGGGTCTGGCAACAAATGGAAATCTGCATCCCGTTCAACAGTCGTTTATAGATAATGGAGCCATCGAGTGTGGATACTGTACTCCGGGGATGATTTTAACTGCCAAAGCACTTTTAGATGAGAATCCCAATCCAAGTGAGTCAGAAATCAGAGAATATCTTAGAGGTAACCTCTGCCGCTGTACCGGATATGTGAAAATAGTAGAAGCCGTTATGGATGCCGCTCGCAGGATAAATGGAGGCAAAAAACATGGATAAAGTATCTCAGACTGTCGGCAAAAGTATACCCCGCTTAGGTGCTTATGAAAAAGCCACCGGCAGTGCTAAATATACCGGAGATTTATATGAACATAATATGTTGTACTGCAAGCTGCTTCGAAGCCCTTATGCACATGCGCTTATTCTAAATATAGATACGAGCAAAGCGGAGAAATTAAATGGGGTAAGGGCAATCCTGACTTATCGAGATGTACCCAAGACTTTGGTTGCTGAAGATGGCCCTCCCGATATACCTATATTGGCGGATAAAGTACGATACCTGGGAGATGAGGTTGCTGCTGTAGCTGCCGATACCGAAGAAATAGCTGAAAGGGCACTGGAACTAATAAAAGTTAAATATAAAAAACTGCCAACTATTTTCGATACAGAAGAAGCTTTGAGCCCAGACGCACCCTTGATTCCTCCTCCTGAAACATCGAAAACCAATCTTCTGGTAGGTATGGGCCGAACTATGAGCCGGGATTGGGGGGATGTGGATAAAGGATTTCTGGAATCCGACTATATCCTTGAGGATGAATATGTCGCCGGTAACATGCAACATATGGCACTCGAACCGAAAGCCTACGTGGCAAAATGGGAGGACAGTCAATTAATCGTCTGGGCATGTACACAGCGTCTATTCAGCCTGAGAACTATGATTGCCCATGCTCTGAACCTGCCAGAAAACCGCGTCAGGGTTATTACCCCCTATGTTGGTGGCGCTTTCGGTGGTAAAGGTGACGAGCCGAGATACCCACTTATCGCTGCCTTATTATCCAGAAAAACTAAGAGGCCCGTCAGGATAACTTTGACCCGAGAAGAAGATATGCTCGCCCGCTGCAGACCAGCAGCCAAAGTCGAGGTTAAAATCGGATTTAATAAAGATAAGGCTTTTAACGCTATACAAGGAAAACTGGTAATCAAAGGCGGAGGCTATAATGGGGCATTAACCAATGCAGCCGTAACAGGTTGTCTGCGTGCATTATTCCGCTGTTCCAATTGCCGCTTCGATGCCCGATCTATATATACAAATCACTCGCCTACTGGACAACTGCGCGGCGTGATGCACACCATTATGGCCTTTGGCCTATCGCAACTAGTAGATAAAGCAGCCGAAGAGATGGGATTCAATAACCCCATAGACTTTATTAAGAAAAACCGTATTCAAGTAAACGACCCCTGCGATACCATAAATGACAGATTTGTGTGTACGCTTACCAGTTGTGGGCTGGATGAATGCCTCGACAGCGGAGCGAAAGAAATCAACTGGTCTCAGAAATGGAAGGGCTGGAAAACACCAGTCGAGGTTAATAGTTCAAAGAGGGTCGGGATGGGAATGGCGGCAATAGTGCACGACTCAGCTTTCGGTATAATGTCATCTGGCACAACCCTAAAGGTAAATACAGACGGCACTGCTGAATTCTTTACTCCCACAGCCGAGATAGGCACCGGCGCAATTACCACCCAAATGCAGGTGGCCTCGGAGGCCTCGGGAATACCTTTAGATGACATCTACCTTATTAACGCAGATAGCTCGCTGACTCCTGTAGACCCGTTCGGACTGATCTGTAGTAGTAGTGCTCATCTCCGCGCTCTGGCAGCAAAAATGGCAGGGGAGGATGTTAAAAAACAACTGCTTGACAACGCTGCCCGTATCTTCGAGGTTCCGCCTGAAGCATTGAATATTCAGAATGGCGTTATCTATGTAATTGCAAAGCCATCTCAATCAATGACAATAAAGAGTCTAATGGAACAGATATACATAGGCAGAGCATTACCGGTAATCGGTAAAGGCATAACATCATGCCCCAACTACCCACAACAAAAAGCTTTCAATTACGGTGCTCACTTCGCCATGGTCGAAGTGGATACACATACAGGGCAAATAAAGGTACTACGTTATGTTGCCGCACATGATGTCGGCAAAGCACTAAACCCTTCGATTTGTGAAGCACAAATTCAGGGCGGAGTACTTATGGGCATCAGTTCAACACTTACTGAGGAAATGATTTTTGATGATAAAGGAAAGGTCTTAAACTTAGGGCCAACCGATTATAAAATATACACCGCAGCCGATAGCCCCAGGATTACCCCATTGCTTATTGAATCCAACGACCCGTTAGGCCCATATGGAGCCAAAGGTTTTGCGGAAGCTCCGGTTGTGGCCACACCCGGATGCTTAGCTAATGCTATATACAATGCAATTGGAATCCGTTTTAAAGAATTACCCATTACTCCCGAACGGGTCTTAGAGGCAATCCATAGCTCAAAACACTAGCTGCCAGTTTCGAAGAGAAATTGAAATCAAAAACTTTTACAACCAAACTGCGCACGGTGCAGTAAACCTGTTATCTAAAAATAACTGGCTGGGGATCCAGGATTCTAATCTAACTTTTTGCAGCCTGACCTAATTGTAAGACTGCGTGATTTACTCCGAAAATCAGACCCATCTTCGCTCAAGCGATAAGTATTATATCAGATTGTAGAATTGTTCTTATTCAAGACTGACAAGAGAAGATTTCCTGTCTGACCTCAATGATTTGACCAGGCTATTACTAATAATAGCGTCCGCAATTGCTGGAAACTTAATGGCGACCCGTCATCCATTGGCTATCTCACTAGAGGCCTTATAGTCGGCCCGTTCACTCCAGTCCTGCTCACCAAATAACTGCTTCCAAGCTTCTGCATGAACAATAAGCGTTATCGGTCAGCACCACATCCATATCAAAGGTCATAGAGGTAATGTTACATAACTATACTTCTTGAATTTTTGCTCTTGACCTTTCGCCTTTGTATGAACTTCTCGAGCTCAATAGCAAAGAAGCTAAGCAGCGAGACCACTATTATGGGTATCCACCAAATAGCCGGAAATGGCGCTGTCCGCAACGGGCTGATACCAAATAGCGTCTCAGAATAGACGATAATTAGCTGTAGGCATAGCGTAGCCCCGGCACCGATAATTAAGTACTTGTTGGAAAACGGGCTAAATGTAAAAGCTGACTCGGTTATTGAACGGGCTGTGAACAGGTATATTAATTGCACCATAATCAGCGTGGTAAAAGCGACCGTCTGCGCTTCGGTCAATGCATGTGCTGAAGTGCCCATCATCGTGGTGTACCATAAGAAAAGACCGTAGACCGACACTGCAGAAATAACCGAGATGATCGCCACTTTTCGTATGAATACCGTATTAAACATCTTTTCATTCGGATCCCTTGGTGGCCGGTTTAGAATGCCCTTTTCTTTGACTTCCCAGATAAGAGGTATAGAACAACCGATGGCAACAATCAGGTTGACCCAGAGTATTTGCACCGGTTCTATCGGCAAACGTTCGGAAAAAGCATAAATAAACGGAGAAAGCAATACCGCCCCTATCAGTACAATGCCCTGGCCAAAATTAGTCGGCAGCAGGTATAGGATGACTTTCCAAATATTGGTAAAAACGTGACGGCCTTCTTCAACAGCCGCCACAATGCTGGCAAAATTATCATCCGCCAGCACCATGTCGGCGGCTTCCTTACTGACCTCAGTGCCGGTGATGCCCATGGCGATGCCGATGTCCGCGCGTTTCAAAGCCGGGGCATCGTTCACCCCATCGCCAGTCACCGCTACGATTTCACCATACTTTTGCAGGTTATTAACGATACGGAATTTGTGTTCCGGAGCAACGCGGGCGTAGATGCTGACTTTTTTCACCACCTCGCTTAATTCGTCATCATTCATTTTCTCCAGGTCCTGACCACTTACGGCTTGATCCTGTTCGTTGACAATGCCAAGTTGCTGCGCAATAGCCTTGGCGGTCTCTACATGGTCGCCCGTAATCATAACTACCCTTATACCTGCTTTTTTGCAGTCTTCAACTGCTTTGATAGCTTCTTCCCTTGGCGGGTCAATCATTCCCTGCAATCCAAGGAAAGTTAGTCCGGTCAAGTCATCAGTTTTGATGGATTCCTGCCCGTTGCTGATGACTTTATAAGCCATGCCGATAACACGCAGGGCACTGCGCGCCATTTCAACCGCTTTCTGTGATATCTCCTCATGCAGCAGCGGCCCTGTGCCATCATCGAATTGCTGGTCATTGCACATTGCCAATACCTTCTCTGGCGAACCTTTTACGTAAATATAAGAATTACCGCTATCCCGGTTCAGCGTGGCCATGTACATGAGTTCAGAATGGAAAGGGATTTCATCCTGCCTATGGTAAACTCTATGTACTCCGGCCTTGGCAGCGGAGACAACCAGAGCACCCTCGGTCGGGTCTCCTTTGATGCTGTAGCCGTGCTCTCCGTGGTCGATTTCAGCATTGTTACACTGCGTACCTGCCCGTAAAGTTTTCATCAGTGCTTGGTGGGTATCATCAACCAGAACAACCTGGTTATCGAGCAGGAACTGGCCTTCAGGTTCGTAGCCGACGCCGGAAACTTGGTATTCTTTACCGCCGGCATAGATACGTTGCACTGTCATCTCATTACGAGTAAGGGTACCCGTTTTGTCCGAGCAGATAACCGTGGTACATCCCAGAGTTTCTGCCGCCGGCAGTCGCCTTATAAGGGCATTCTGTCGGGACATGGCGATGGACCCAACTGCAAATGCCGCGATGACAGCCCCTGCCAATCCCTCCGGAATCATGGCTACGATAACACCAACCGTCGCCAGCAGCATATATGTCCAATCGTAACCCAGTGCAGTGCCCAGGACGAAATTAACGATGCCGAACCCCACGCAGATATAGATAATAAGCTTGGTGAAGGTGGAAATCTTCCGTATGATCGGTGGCGATATCTTCTTAGTTTCCTGCATCACATGGGCAATCTGCCCGATAACAGTATTCTGTCCGACAGCCACCACTACACCCTCACCACGCCCACGGGTGACGAAGGTGCCGCTGAAACAGGTATTAATCTGGTCACCGGGACTCAAATCAGGATTATCCAGTGCTCCAGTTTGTTTGTTAACCGGGGCAGATTCGCCGGTTAAAGCAGCCTCTTCAACGTACAAATCCTTAACCAAGAAAAGCCTAAGGTCCGCCGGAACCAGATTACCGTCTTCGAGGACAACGATATCGCCAGGTACTATTTCACGAGTCGGCACGGAGATTTTCTTACCATTTCTGATCACAGTACATTGGGATACGATCATTTCCTTTAGCGCTTCCAGTGACGACTCAGCTTTTCCTTCCTGTATAAATCCAATAACGGCTGTAGCGATAATGACGCCGAGTATAACCCACATATCCATGAGAGTACCGGCATTCATTAAAATTTCGAGCGCTACACAGGCCAGAGCTGCCACCATGAGGACATAGAGAAGCGGATTATGAAACTGCATCAGCAGCCTCACTAACCAGCTGCGTTTTTTAGATATCAGTTCGTTATATCCATAAATCAGGAGTCGTTTTTTAACCTCATTGCCGTCAAGCCCTGTCTTTTTCGTCTCCAGTTTTTGAAAAACCTGCTCTTCGGTCATCTGGTGCCATTTAGTCTCATCAGTCATTCTGCTTCACTCCTAATAATACCCTGCTTGACGAACCACGTTTCTAACTAAATCTATATAGGCTATTATCTTCATATAATATCCGATTATGACAAAGCAGTTAAAGAGGCAGATTATTTGTATTGATAATGGATAGGTATATCACTCTGATTTCTTCGAGGATCGCCATCTGAGTGAAAGCGCCCTGCTACGTTTCATTTATGGTAATAACATCACAACTCACACAAGTAAGAATTAACAGAAGCGGGGCGTATATGAGCACAAAAGATTCGAACAGAATTTAGCTATGGTTGCGCAAGCAGATCATGGGGCGTGGAACAAATGTGAACGCAGAAATGAACTGGCTGGGGATCCAGGATTCGAACCTGGCCTCACGGATCCAGAGTCCGCTGTCCTACCGCTAGACTAATCCCCAGTATCCTGGATTATAGCATGGAGTCTGGATTGTATCAATCTCCATTTTAATTTCAATATTCGTGTCAGAACTCATTTAAAAAGGGGAGCCTTTAAGTGCAAGTATGATTAGTTTATAATATATACTATTTAATTAATAAACTAATTATCAGAACATTTGAGGAGGTTAACAACATGAACAGCAACATTTTAGAAAAAGCTGCTACAGATTTGCTGTCTATCCCTCCGCTCATATTTAGGATAACCCGAAAAAAGCTATTACAGACAACGTTGACTGATATCGAAGTGGATATCACTCCACACCACTTTGAAATTATGCGACTTCTGCGAGATGAAGGAACGTTACACGTTGCCGAAATTGGGAAAAGGCTGCAAATTGCCAAGGCTCAAATGACTCACCTTATAGATAAACTAGTCGACTTGAATATGGTGGAAAGGAAACCAGACAAACTCGACAGACGTGCTATTACCATAACTCTCACCAAACTAGGTAAAAGGTTTCTTAAAGAGCATATGGAAAGCTTAATGGCTAATATACAGGAAACTATGTCCTGTCTGACAGACGAAGAACTACAGAATGTTTCAAATTCGCTGAGAAAGCTACGAGATATACTGCTAAGACTTCAATAGTTTAGCCAGAATCCAAACATCACTGAACGATTTCAAAGGATGTGAACTATCTCTATGTACAATCGAAAACATAACGTGCTTGACGACGAACGAGTTGGCCTATTACTGCTGAAATTATCCCTTCCTGCATTTATGGGCATGTTCGTTATGACATTGTATAACGTGGTCGACACAATTTTTGTAGGCCACTATGTCGGTTCTCTCGGGATTGCCGGACTTTCCATAGTGTTCCCCATCCAAATGCTATCTGTAGGCATCGGACAATTGACAGGAATGGGCGGCGCATCATTAATTTCAAGATTAATCGGAGCCCATAATACACCCAAGGCCGAGCGCGTATTGGGCAACGCCATAACCTCTTCTATTATGATGTCGCTCATAATGATGATCATCGGTTTAGCTAATCCGGATTTCTGGCTCATGCACATGGGAGCAACAGAGAGTATCCTCCCCTATGCCAAAGACTACATGATTATCATTCTGATCGGCATGGTTTTTCAAACTTTTGCTATGACATTGAACGGGCTAATAAGAGCCGAGGGTAATGCAAGGATTCCCATGATAGGAATGATAATGGGTGCTGTACTGAACATCATCCTTGATGCAATATTTATCATACCATTAGGCATGGGAATAAAAGGAGCAGCTTTAGCTACTGTGATAGCACAGCTAATTTCTGCTGCATACCTTATGCACTATTATTTCACCGGGAAGAATTTCCTGAAAATTCATTTAAAAGACTTAATTCCTGACTGGCATATATTTAAAGAAATTCTAGCTATAGGAATTGCACCTTTTACAATGATGCTGGCTAACAGTATATCCGCAATTTTCGTAAATATAATGCTCGCTGCCTATGGCGGCGATTCTGCCATCTCCGCCTTCGGCATCCTCAACCGGATAGTAATGTTTGCTATACTACCCGGTATTATCATCGGACAGGGACTTCAGCCAATCCTTGGCTTCAATTATGGTGCCAAGCGCCATGACAGAGCACTCAAAGTAATAAAGATTGCCGTCATCGCTGCAACAACATGCAGTATTGTTATATTCCTGGTTCTATATTTCGCCCCGGAACCATTCATCCGTATCTTCACCACAGACAACGAGCTTATTTCCCTAGCCCACTATGCAGCAAAGCGTGTATTTTTAGCCTTATTCCTCGTAGGTTTCATGATGGTCGGCTCGCTGACTTTCCAGTCAATCGGCAAAGCTGTTCAATCATTCTTTACTGCCACATCAAGGTCAGTATTCTTTCTAATTCCCTTGGTGCTAATACTACCGCGATTTCTACAACTAGACGGCGTATGGCTGGCCTTTCCGATTTCCGATGCACTCACATTTGTACTCACCCTTATATTATTTATATATCAAATAATAGACTTACGTAGAAAGAATACGCAAAATGAAACGTAAGGGCTAAAAATTGCTATACTATACATTGCAAACACGAGGAAAATTTAGTGAAAGCAATTGTCATAGCTGGTACCACCAGTGGCGTTGGGAAAACAACAATAGCCACTGGATTAATGGGAGTTCTAACAAGTTATGGACTCAAGGTACAACCGTTTAAGACCGGGCCCGACTATATTGACCCCAGTTACCATACCTGGGTAACAGGTACAACCTCTCGTAATCTAGATACCTGGATGTTAACACATGACGCCGTAGCTGAATTATTCAACCGCGCAATGGTAGGAAAAGATATTGCCGTTATTGAGGGAGTAATGGGACTTTACGATGGGCAATCATCAGTAAATGACGATGGCAGTACAGCAGAACTAGCCAAACTCCTCCAAACTCCGGTTATTCTGGTGATGGATAGCCGCAAAGGTGCACGAAGCTTAGCAGCCATGGCTGCTGGCTACCAAGCATTTGACAACCGCCTTCATCTTGGCGGTGTAATACTGAACGGCATAGGTAGCGCCGAACACTTAAAAATTTGCCAGGAATCTATTGAGCACTATACCGGAATTAAGGTACTTGGATATTTACCCAAACGTGATGACTTGTCTCTTCCAGAGCGATACATGGGGCTAATCCCTACCGTGGAAGGAATAGCAAATAAGGAATTCTTGCAACTTCTTATAGCTCAATGCAAAGCCACTCTCAACATTCCTCAAATTATAAATCTCTCAGAGCAAGCGACGTACCCAAACATTGAGCCTATATTATTCCCAGAAATTCCGAAATCTCCCATAACAAAGATTGCTGTGGCAAAAGATAAGGCCTTCAGTTTTTATTATCAGGATAGTTTAGATCTTATAGAGGCGTGGGGGGCTGAACTTATACCATTTAGCCCTATCCAAGATACCAGGCTGCCCAAAGGCATCTCCGGCCTCTACATAGGAGGTGGTTTCCCTGAACTTTACGCTGCAGATCTAGCGAAGAACAAACCTATCAAACAGGCGATAAAAATAGCAGCCAAGCAGGGGATGCCTGTTTATGCCGAATGTGGCGGGTTAATGTATCTAGGCAACAGCATAAGAGACCTCGACGGTAATGAACACCCTATGGTAGGAGCTATTCCTGTTCATTCTCAGATTGATAGCCCACGCCTTCACCTCGGATACAGGACAGTTCAAGCCATGGCCGATGGTCCTATCTTGAATCGGGGACAAATAGTTCGAGGACATGAATTTCACTGGTCAAACCTAAAAAGCGGTTATAGCGCCAATGCCTATCGTATTCTAGAAAAAGAAGAGCGTCAAGAAGGATTCCAAAAGAAAAACACATTAGCCTCTTATATTCACATACATCTAGGGAGCCTACCCTATATGGCAACTCGCTTTGTAGAAAATTGTCGACAATTTCGCAATAGTGATTAATAACAGGAATTTTCCTTAGGCTGAATCGAGGGCTTTACTATTAACTGCCTAATCTACAATTGAAACTGCCAAAAAAGTAGTAAGTTTCCCACAGTGAAGTCCGCCTCGCAACAACCTACTAATAAAAAATGGTTTATCCTCTTATCTCCACAATTTAGCAGAACCCCAATTTTATATGTCTCTTATAACCTGTTCCTGTATTACGACTCGCCATGTTCATCTAATGTGTTAACATTGTGAATATGAAGTTATTTTATGAAAATATTGACACAATTAAGTTCTCGTTATATTATAGACAAACAAACTAAGTTTCTAAAAAACTAACAAAGCTAAAAGGGAGTAACATGGCAATTGAGGGTGAATATCTGCGCAGCTTAGACAAAGAAAAAATCTGGCAGAGATATTGTGGTTTCTTTGATTTTTCCATTAAGGAATTCATGGATATTCAAAATACTCTGCTTCTGGAACAATTAGAACTAATATCTCAAAATCCTTTACATAAGGAAATATTGAAAGCAGATATACCAAATACTATAGAAGAATTCCGCAAGCTTGTCCCACTGACCACCTACGATAACTATGCACCGTATCTAGGTAATTGCAAGGAGGATTTCCTTCTCGAAAAGCCCTGTTGCTGGGGACGTACCTCAGGCAGAGGAGGTAAACCTAAGTGGGTACCCTATACACAAAAAGCTATTGACTGGTTAGGGAGAGTAAGTATCACAACTCTTATATTAGCCTGCGCTTCCAAGAAAGGAGAAGTTAATATAGGCGACGGCATTCGTGTTATGCAAAACGTACCACCCCGTCCCTATTTCACAGGAATAGGGGCCTGGGTTTTAACTCAACAAATGGACATAAAAATGATTCCCCCTACCGATAAATACGAGAACCAACCATTCGAAAAGAAAATCGAAGATGGTTTCAAAATGGCTTTACATACTGGTGTGGATATATTGGGATCCCTGACTACTATTCTAATAAAGATGGGAGAGCGTTTCACTGAACAATCAAAGGGATTAAAAATATCCAGAGATATGCTACACCCCAAGACTATGTCGCGTCTGATTCAAGCCTTTCTAAGGAGTAAGAAAGAAAAAAGGGCTATATTGCCAAAGGACTTATGGCCTTTAAAAGGATTGCTTTGTTACGGTATGGATACCAATATTTACAAACAGCAGATCATTCATTATTGGGGAAAAGAACCTTTAGAGCTTTACGGCTGCACCGAAGTAGGCATGATCGCAATTCAGGCATGGAACAAAAAGTGGCTGACTTTCTCCCCATTCGCTGTCTTCTTGGAATTCATACCGGAAGAAGAATGGCTCAAGAATCGAGAAGACAATAGCTATCAGCCTCCTACAATATTAATGGACGAAGTTGAACCAGGAAAACTTTATGAGATTATAATTACTAGTTTCCATGGCATGCCTTTTCTTAGATATAGATTGGGTGACCTGATACGTATAATTAGTTTGGAAGATAAAGAGGCCGGTATTAAACTCCCGCAAATGATGTTTGAAAGTCGTGCCGATAGCATTATTGATATCTCTGGATTCACCCGTCTGGATGAGAAAATGATATGGCAAGCTATAGCTAACACCGGAATGCCCCATGAGGACTGGGCAGCTAGAAAGGAATCGGCTCTCGATAAACCTGTTATTCACATCTATATCGAGCCTAAAGACAGCATCGATGCTAAAGACCTTGAATGCAGTATTCATGAACAACTTAAGTCCCTAGATAAAGACTACAACAACCTTGAGAATATGCTAGGCATAAAACCAATACGTGTAACAACACTGTCAAAAGGGAGTTTCCAAAACTACCTGGAAGAAAAAAGAAAGGCAGGAGCTGAATTAGCACATTTTAAACCTCCTCATATAAATGCTTCTGACTCTGATATAAAAACCCTTCTCTCTTTGACTTCAGACCAATAGGAGAAGCTAGTTGAATTCTTACTTGATTTTACCCTTAATACAATCTGGATTCAGCTTGATATTAATCCCGATTGTATTAAGAGGACATCAGCAGAAAGCAACCCATCGGCTATTTGCTGTTTATCTCTTAGGACTGGCAACCTGGGGATTGCTCATTTTCCTGATGCGATCCAGCCCAAACCTGCAACGAGCTTACTATTGGGAAAACTGGTTGATCGGATTAATCCCTTTGATGTCAGTCATTTTTTACCACTTTTCCATTCGACATACTCGCATACGTATCAATAAAAAAATACTTCCTTTAGCCTATGCCATATCAATAATCTTAATAGTTGTGGCCAGAACTACTGATCTGATAATACAGGGAATGCAATTAAAACCTTATGGCTATGCTCCTATAGCCGGGCCATTGTTACCGCCATTGATCCTATTTGGCTATGTATTTACCCTAATGGCTCTTTTCAATTTCTTGAAGGCAAATAAAATTACTCCATACGCCGAGGTGAAAAATCAAAACAATTATATCGTGACCGGTCTGATTTTTTCTCTTATAGGAGGGGCATTTGATTTGCTACCAATTCTGGGGCTACCTCTATACCCCGGGGTTATAATCGGCAATATAATATTCTGTTTAATCACCACCATGGCCATAGTAAAACATCACCTTCTTGATATTCATCTCGTTTTCCGAAAAGGTTTAGCCTACGTCTTAATGAGTACCATAGTTGCAATCCCTTACGTAGGAATCATAATTTTATTTAACACAATCTTTGGTAAAGTCGCACCTGCCTGGGCTTTCTTTCTACTAATACTTCTACTTGCAATAGCCCTGCAACCACTATGGAACATAGTACAGCGGCTGGTCGATAGGTGGTTTTACCGAGAACGATTTGATTACCTGAAGGCTTTAAATATCTTCGCAGAAAAAACTCATGATATAAGCGATCTCAACCAGTTTAGCGACTCACTGGTAAAACTGGCTAGTAAAGCCCTGCAAGCCTCTAATATTTACCTTTTGCTGCGTAGCGAATATGAATATTCTCAAGTGTCATCTTTAATGAGTGGAAACACCAACCAACTTAAATTAAAAAACCATAGTCCTCTAATCAGATGGCTACAGGATAATAAAGGATTGCTAAGTATCCAGGATATGGACATCATACCTCAAATGCAAGCCCTAACAACCAAAGAAATAACTGAACTAAGGGAAAGAGGCATAGTACTTGTCGTTCCATTGAAAACAAGGAAAAAAGAATTAATTGGATTACTTTTATTAGGTCAGAAACTCTCAGAAAGACTGTACTCTGAGGAAGACAAGCAAATAATCTCTACAGTGGCCGACCGGGTAGCTATTGAATTGGAGAATGCTCGCCTTTATTCTTTAGAAAAGGATGTACGGTGTGAGCTAGAAAAGGAGATAGAACAAAAAACTGGATTTCTGCATAATGTAGCCCATGAACTCAAGACTCCTCTTACTGCTATCATTTCCTCTGCTGAAATACTTGAATCCGAATTGCCATCGAATACATACAATCATAGGCAAAAATTAATACAAAACATCAAATATAGCGCCTGGCTAATGGATAAAAGAGTTGCTGAATTATTAAACTTAGCCAGGATACAAATAGGAAGCCTTGGAATTAATCCCGAATACTTAGAGGTAAATATTATCGTCAAAGATACAATATCGCAACTTCTTCCGCTTTTTAAGAACAAAGAGCAGTCATTAAAATTAGAAATACAAAATTCTCTGCCCAAAATAAAAGCAGATAGAGGACAATTAGAGCAGATACTATTCAATATACTTTCAAACGCCAATAAATTCTCCCCCACAGGAGGTAACATCATAGTGCGTACCAAACAAGTTGACGATAGCTTAGTAGTGGAAGTACAGGACTCGGCCCCGGCTATTACTGAAAAAGATAGTGAAAAGCTGTTTACACCATATTATCGGGGTGAAGATGTTAATAAAAGACAACGCATATCCGGACTTGGTCTTGGCCTTGCTATATCAAAAAAGTTAGTAGAACTACACCAAGGGAAGATATGGTATGAGAGCAAGCCGAATTCAGGTAACACATTTGCTTTTTCGTTACCGATTAATAATAAAGAAAAAGAGCAAACCGGCCAGTTATCTTATCCGTCAGGCACAACAGGAGGTAAAATTGAAAGTACTAATCATTGAAGATAGTTTTGAAGTAGCAGAGGCTGTTTCACTATGCCTTCAAGTGAGATGGCCTCAGGCTAAGATTGCCGTTGCCCCTGAGGGGAATAGAGGACTAAAAATGCTGAAGGCTGACAAGTTCGATATTGTTATCTTAGATATCAATTTACCTGATATAGACGGCTTCGAAGTACTTAAACAAATGCGTTTATTTTCCGATGTACCGACTATCATACTCACTGTCAGAGAAAAGGAAGATGAGCAGGTAGCAGGATTAGAGATAGGTGCCGATGATTATATTGTTAAACCTTTCCGGCCTAGAGACCTTGTGGCTAGAGTAAATGCTATACTTCGCCGCATAGAATCCCCAAGACACCCCCAAGAACAGCACAGTGTTTATCTAGGCAAATTAATATTAAACCTAACAAATAACAAATTACAAATCGGAGACCTGGAGGCAACACTCACACCTACCGAATCTAGGTTGCTCTACACCTTAATGGAAAATGCTGAAAGAACCGTTAGCAATGAAAAAATTTCGCAAGCCGTATGGGGAAAAGACTCTGCAAATACCGAACCAGTACGAACATACATCCGTAGACTTAGAGATAAATTACATGATAACCCTGCGCGGATAATTCTTACTGAGCATGGAGAAGGATATAGATTGGTAACGCCAAAATAAAAAATCTGGTTAAGTTTGATGATATAGGAGTTAGCATGGTTACAGAACTAACTGGAGATATTGCACTAGGGATTGAGAAAATACAGCAGCGGAAGAAACACAGCCAAATAGAAAAAGAATTTGAGACAAAGTCACATCTTTTGGACGCTGCGACGGATTCCATTTGCGCATATGAGCTCGACGGAAATTTTGTATATGCAAATGAAATGGCTTATAAATCACTTGGATATAACAAAAAAGAGTTCATGAGAATGAACCTCAAAGATCTAGCTACTCCAGATCAAGCAAAAAACTTTGAAATGTGGCTAAAAAAACTAAAAAGAAAGAGAAAGATAGTTTTTGAAAGTGAATGTTTATGCAAAGATGGGACTACAATACCAGTCGAAGTCAATGCTCGAATTATTGAAATAGATGGCAAGAACATTGTCATTAGTGCCTCCCGTGATATAACTGAACGTAAACAAGCAGAACAGAAAATCAGAAAAAGTACAGAGGAACTAACGAAAGTCCTGGGGAATACTGTACAGGCTATTGCGGCAACAGCTG